>Ga0265293_10001189_pt1 | contig 58271 bp, 54 predicted proteins | sample Munlanlewell138R_FD_192505 | JGI IMG/M metagenome (GOLD analysis project Ga0265293, IMG submission 192505) | Leachate microbial communities from a municipal landfill in Southern Ontario, Canada - Leachate well 138R | ecosystem: Engineered > Solid waste > Landfill > Unclassified | place: Canada...
AGGAGGAGAAATTGTTACCATAGGCTCTGATGCACACAGCCCAAATCATATTGGATTCAATTATATAGAAGCAGTCGAGCTTTTAAGAGAGCTAGGTTTTAAGTATATCACTACATTTAAAAATAGAAACAAGCAATTTATTAAAATAGAGTAGGGGTCTTAGACCCTTACTCTATTTACTATTACCTGCTTATCATGCTTACATTTCTCACAGCTAAATAGGTGAACACATTGGTCATGTGGTACACCATCTACAAGCTGTGTCATGTCGTTAGATAAATAGGGGCTATAATCATCAAAAAAGTTCACTATAGGTCCATGGTCCTTCATCTTCTCAGAACACATTTGACAGCTCATATTCATTTCATCTATTCCGTTACAAAGAGGACAAACTAATTCCAAATAATTACCTTCTTTCACCCCATATTCAGTTATTAAAGCACAGAGGTCTTTAGACAGTTTTCTCTGTGTTACATATATTATCTCCTATATGAGTCATTTTATAAATGCTCAGTATAAAATAACTAAATTCTCTAAAGATTATTTAAGAAATAAAGCATTAAAGTGACAGCTAAAAGATCTGCTGACCCACCTGGGCTAATATTCTTTTCTATAAATTCCTCATCCAGTTCAAAAATCTTTTTTTGTCCCTTCTCAGTAAACATGCCACCCAGAGCTAAGGCTGCCTTTGATTCTGACTTGACATATTCTAGCTGCTCTAATCCATGTCTGCCTAGTATATTTACATCTTCTGTAACTGCCATAAGATGAAGTAAAACCTGTATTAGATTATCGTTTAGACTTCCTTTACCCTTCATAAGCTCTATAAATATAGGTAAAGAATGATTTCTAACGGTAGAAAAGCCTGACTCTACCTCACCCCTAATTCCTTTAACTTTTTGCTTTTTAAACAATTCTTCGCCATAGGTTAAGGTTTCTTTATGGTTTACATCACCTAACTCTCTAGCTGTAATGCCTTCAGTAATTTCTATAACCTGTTGACAAACATCTTTTGCAGTCATCTTATGATCTTTTGTTTCTCGATAATTAAATCCTGATGCTGCCGCAATAATGCCTAATGAAAAAATCAATCCTTTGTGAGTATTGATTCCCTTAGTCTCATTAAACATTTTGCTCTCACCTGCAAGTCCAATTGGACGAATAATTTTCAATATTTCTTTTTTATCATTACCTTCAAATTTCAGTCCTTCTAATGCGCAATTATAAAAGGTATGTATTTGAGATGCACTGCTCTTCATAAACGTAAAAAAATCCATGTCTTTGTGAGCCCCTGAATTATACCGATCTACAAGACCAGGCTTAGGTGTAGCGGTAACCTCCAACAACATGGATTTAATAGCAATTTCACTTATACATTCACAAAACTTAAAGCTTTTTGACAAATTACTCTCCCCCAACTTAATTCTTCAGAATGACAAAACAGTCTTTTTTAGTAACAATTTGCATTAGTAAACTAATTCCCTTCTCGTGGTATATTATCACGAATTAATTGATTTACCTTATTCACTACTTCCTCAATACTATGACTTCCTGCTCTCATGCATACTCTAGCATCTTCCCCACATATTATGCATTTTCTTGGCCCTAAGCCTAACTTTTCTCTACCTATAGATTCTCCTAGTCCTGCATATACATCTATATCAAATATACGCCCTAAGGGATGAGCTACTTCTATATCTATACTAACTTTTTTTGCCTTTAATGGCTCTAAATTAATTGCTATCAATATGCTGTTACCATCTTCTCCAGATAAGATTTTCTTAAATACACACTTCCCATAACTCCTATTTTCTAATTGCTGCTTGAGAATTTGGAAAGCCTTTTGCGCTTCTGGGGTGTTCTTAGCATTGCCTGGATAATTAATCTTTCCACATATGACAGGCACTTTATATTTATCTATTATAGCAAGTATTTCATTATATCTTTTTTCTCTATCTTCTAGGATATAATTAATCAATGAGGTGTGTCACTCCTTTTTACTCTCTCTATAATAGAATTAGCTTCATCTGACATTAGAAATTCATAAGTAACTTTAGGAACCATATCCTTTAATGTATTGAAATCGCCTACTTTGATAAGTCTTCGAACCTCTGAGGCACTAATAGCTTTATTCATTATATTTAATCTATTGATCTCCACTATCTCTACACCATGCCTTGGCAGTATGTTTTTTAAGGCTCTATTATATTGATTTGTAAGTTTACAATAAGGCTCCCTTCCTACATATCGCTTTTTAATATTGAAAACAGGGCTTATATATCTGCCAAATACCTCTGCATCTAATTTTGCATAAGCATTCATTCTTGTATCCTCTTGCCTTAAAAAATATGTTGGAAAAGTGTTGGATGAAATAATATAATCTCCACCAGATAAAACAAAAATATTTTTTAAATCCTCTGTTCCCATTTTAACTAAATTTTTTCTTATTTCAAAGGGAAAAAGCGAACGATTATTTTCCACAATAAATATAACCACTTCATCATTTTCCTTAGATGCTCTTTCAATTAAATATCTATGACCCAAAGTAAATGGGTTACAGTTCATTACTAGAGCAACCTTTTCCTTTTTATCCAAGCCACTATGGCAAAACATTTTTTCAATATATCTTTTAATATTGGATATACCACCCTCCAGTAAAACAACTTCATCTACCCTTTGTACTTCACTATAATTTAGACCTTTAAACAGAGGAGTATTCCTTGGTTGTGTAAATATAAAAGTACCATGTACACCTTTATCAAAGAGTTCATTAGTTATTTGAGTAATAAGCTTAGAAGCTAAACCCTCACCCTGGAAACCTTCCTTTACTGCAAAGCACTTCAATACCTTTTGCGCATAAGAACAGGTACCTATTATTGCATCTTCATACTTTGCTACTATAGTATGGTCTACATCTTTATCCAAATGCAGATTAAAGGTTGAGAGAAATTCTTCAACCTTTAATCTTTCATTAGTATTCAAATCAATGCTTTCAATTCTAATATTCTGCATAGAATCATTCCCTTATTTTTCTAACCACATCTATTACCGTACCATCTCTATACTCGACAACAGCCACAATCTTATCATCCAATTCAATTTTTTCTGGAACTCCTGTCATCTTTTCAGCCATATTCTTTAACTCTTCAATAGACATAAGAGGTAAATCTGTTTTTTCTAGCTTCTCTATTAAATCCTTTCTCAAAGGATTTACAGCTATGCCTCTTTCAGTAACCACCACATCTATTGTCTCTCCAGGAGTTGTTACAGTAGTAACTCGATCAACTACAATAGAAAGTCTTCCTTTAATAAGTTGGGTAACTACAATAGCTAGCTTTGCACCAGCTGCTGTATCACTGTGTCCTCCTGAGCCTCCCATAATCACTCCGCTAGAACCTGTTGTAACATTAACATTAAAATCTAGGTCGATTTCAGTCGCTCCTAAAATCATTACATCAAGATTATTTACAACAGCACCTTTATTATGAGGATTTCCATACATAGATGCAGACATTCCTTGATGCTTCTTGTTATTTCTATAGGATTCAACTGCTTGTAAATCAAAACATTGTACATCAAAAAGGGTTTCAAATAATCCTTCTTCAAACATTTTAACAATATAACCAGTAATTCCACCAGATGCAAAACTTCCCTTAATATTATTTCTCTGCATCCATTCCTTCACGTAGGCAGCTACTGCTAAGGAGGTTCCGCCAGCTCCTGTCTGGAATGAGAATCCATCTCTTATTAGTCCTGATGCTCCTATTAGCTGAGAAGTCATTTTAGCTATTTTAAGTCCCACAGGATCCTTGGTTATCATTGTAGTACCAGATACAATTCCTTTTATATCTCCAATACTATCTACTTGAACAACATAATCTGTATATTCCTGGCTAATTTCAATTGGACATGCAGGATAAGGTACAAGATTATCAGTTAATGCAATGGTTTTTTCAGCATATTGAGCATCTGGTACAGCATAGCCTAAGGCTCCACAAGCTGATTTTCCATCTACACCATTTATATTACCATAGGTATCACAAGTAGGAGCAGCAATAAAAGCTATGTCAATTTCAATATCTCCCGATTCAATAGCTCTTGCCCTTCCACCATGAGTATGCATTATAGCAGGGCTTCTTAACTCTCCTCTTGAGATAGCTTCTGCTACAGGACCTGAAATATAATTTGCATATATTCCTGTAACCATCCCATTTCTCATATAATCAACGAGTGGCTCATGTATTGGGAAAACTGAGCTGACAGCTATCTTTAAATCCTTAATACCCATCTTATATATTTCTTCTAAAACCATATTTAGTACATAGTCCCCATTTCTTAAATGATGATGAAAGGAAATCGTCGCTCCATCCTTGATGTTACATTTCTCAAGGGCTTCTTTAATAGAACCTAAGACCTTTTCTTGTGTTGGAGCAGCACTATGTAGCTTCACAGATTTTTTTTGCACATTGCCAAGGGATTTATAGGCTCCTTTAAAAGGCTTAACAGCACCATATCCTTGAATGTATTCAGGGATTTCTCTTCCAAGTATATTCTTCATAGTATTTTCCCCCTTATACTAAGCCAGCAAGTCTTGCTTTTTTAAGTACATTCTCTGCTCTTGTAATAATTGGTGCATCTACCATCTTTCCATTCAATGAAAATACACCCTTACCTTGACTCTGGGCTTCTTCCATAGCTTTAATCACATCTTTTGCATATCTTATTTCCTCTTTAGATGGTGCAAAGATTTCATGAATTGTGTCTATCTGTCTTGGATTTATTGCAGCTTTCCCAGTCATGCCTAGAGATTTTGCCGTATTGATATCCTTAATAAAACCTTCACCATCATTTATATCTGTAAAAGGTGTATCTATGGCATCTATTTTACAAGCTTTACATGTAACTGCAATCTTGCTTCTTGCATAAAAAATTTCTTTTCCTTCTGCAGTTCTTCTTATTTCTAAATCTGCAGTTAAATCCTCTGCGCCCAACAAAATGCCAATTACTCTATCCGATGCTTTAATTATTTCCTTTACATTTTCAAGACCATAAGCTGTTTCTATTAAAGGAAATAATTTTATACTCTTTGGGATAAAACCTTCTTTTTCCTCAATTTTTGTAAGTAGTTCACATGCTTTTCTTACATCTTCCTCTGTTGCCTTTGTCACCATTAACGCATCAGGCTCTACCAAAGCTATCTCTTCAATATCCTTAATACCAAAGTCAGATGAAAGAGGGTTAATTCTTACAACTATTTCTGTGCCATAAAAATCTAAAGCTTCTATGGCATTTTTAACAAGTATTCTTGCAGAGTCCTTTTCAGTAATGCTTACTGCATCCTCTAGATCTAATATGACACTATCTGCACCAAGGATTCCTGCATTCTGTAGCATACTAGGATTGTTACCAGGAATAAAAAGCATGGTTCTTCTTGGTCTATCCACAAAATCACTCCTTATATTGCCCTTTTTATAGCAGCTTCCACTCTTGCCCTTATTGTATAGTCCAAAGCACCTCTATCCTTAGCAACAAGGTGAATATCTTTAACATTTAACCTATACAAAGTCTTTAAAATTACTTCCTCTATTTGCTTTCCAAATTGCTTCATAACTATGCTCTCTAAATCTAATATAATTCCGCCGCCTTCATTTGGGCTAACAATAATATATATATCACTAGATTCCATAGTACCTGCCTTTGCAGGATTTACAATATTCATAGCTACCACCTCTACCTCATTTTTAATACAAATTTCTAGTATTGGGGTCTGTTTTTTCTATTAGCTAATGCTAGTACCCTATTCATTTCGTTATGGACAATCATAAATCCTTCATCTACACCCATTCCAGGTTTTGCTAGACATTGATCAGCTCCACAAGCAATAGCCACATTAACACATACTTGAGTTGATCTGTCAGTTTCATTACATGTTCCTCCACTGTAAGCACCTATACCATTTTCTTTGCAGTACAAAATAGCCTCAGCAGTATTGTTTATTCCTCCAAGGTCTGGGGTCTTTATTTGGACCATATCAGCAGCACCTTCATCTACAAATAGCTTGATATCTTCAAATGTATTACACCATTCATCTGCAACTAATTCAACATTAATTCCTTTTTCCTTAAGTGCCATTCTTAATTCCTTTAGTGCTTTAACTTGTCCTTCTCTATTCTCAACATCTATTGGACCTTCTATTCTAAGCTTTAAAGGTGATGCTATCTTTTCTAGCTCGCCAAGATACTTGGTCATCTTTTCGGTGTCATTATCAAAGGCAATCCCAATAGTCCCATATACATCAATATGAAGAATGAAAGTGTCCTCATCCCTAGCTCTTAAGGCTTCTACCCTATTTTTTAGCCAAGCGACATATTCTTTAAGCTTCTCTCCATTTCTTCCTAGCTTCTTATCAACATTGTTTATTAATGCATGAGGTATTACATCTGCACCTTTGAGAATCATTTTATCAACATTGTTATATCTATCATCACCAGATTGCGTAAATATTGGAATTCTTTTTAATTCTACATTAGTATTATATTCATCTTTGATTACCTCTGCCATAGTGCATTTCTTAACCTTAGCAGTAGCATCTAAGATAGCCTGTGTTATACCATATCTTATAGCGGTATGAAGCCTTTTTCCTTCTATAGTCATATGATCTATTTCTTCAGCAAGCTCTCTAAAGCTTATTATATCTCTACCAATTATTTTTGGAGCAATGTTTTTTTCAATAATAGGAATGAATTCATCAGCAAGGAATAATGGATCTCTTCCTCCTGCTCCTGAATATTGAACCGCAGCACAATCACCATGAGCTACCTGTCCATCCTCCAAAATAAACATTACTGATATAGACTCTCCAGCTTGTCTAATTTTAGTAAAACCTTCAGTTACAGGTTCTCCTACATATGCAAAACCATCAGATTCTGCACCGTTTTTTATTGCCCTTTGATCATCAAAATAAAATCCTGTTCTTCCTGCTGAACATACAATGTCAATGATTTTCACCTAAATACGCCCCCGTATATTTTTTATTTTTCAGGCCTTCCTACAAGTGTTCCTTTACCGACTGCATATATATCATCAATTACCATCTGGAAGCTAACTTCTCTTCCTTCAAATTTTGCTCTTTCTTCTAATAGCTGTTTATTAAAATCTTTTATTTCCTTATTCATTGGAATATTCCCAAATTCTAAATATCTAATAGCACCATTATTATCTCTAGCTGGAAGCATTTTTCCTGCATTGTATTTACTTGGCGCAAATGGAATATCTAAAACTCCTGCTTCAAAAGCCCTAACAGCTCCTAAAGCTAAATCTCCTTTGCCTAATTCGAAAACTTTATCTAATATGCATTTTGTTTCTGCTTTTACCAGTTCGATTTCCCATTCAAGTTCCTTAGACATTTGAAGTCTTTGACCTCTTAATAGATTTAGAGTTTGCTTTGTGGCTTTAATTCCCTGTGCATTTGCTTCCATAGTTGGAATACCCACTGCTTCATGAGGAGTTTTAACAATAACCTTTGTTGCACCTGATAAAGCTGCAGTTGCTGCTCCCCAAGAAATAACACCAAAAGCCTTTGATTCATCTGATGGGAAACCACCCATCCATTGGTGAAATACTGTAGTTAATTCTACCTTGTATCCATAAGTTCTAAAATATAATTCTGCTAACTCTGTAAGACCTCTAATAGCAGCCACGTCCTGTACAAGGTTTCCACATTGTCCGTAGCCTAGAGTAATGTTTTTTACACCTTGTTCAGCAGCAAGTAGTCCCTCAATAATCGCAACTGAATTTGACATACTCGCAGGTACTAAAGTTCCTGTTAAGGGACCAAAAGGTTCTCTGTTAATTTCAACACCCATTTCCTCATATAAGCCTGCAAGTCTATCACAATATTGCCAATCAAGTATTGACTTCTCAAGACTTGCATTTTTAGCATAAGGAATGTTATATGATATACCCCCGCCTTCATTAGACGTCCAGCCGCCTGCATGTATTATCTCTGACAACAATCTTGAGTCTGGTGTACCATGCCTAGCTTGAAGAGGTGCATTCACTGATTCTAATACCTTCCTACAATTTCCAACTCCATGATTAACTACTGGAAAACCATTTAACATGGAACGATTTGTCTTAATGCTTTCTTCTATACCTACTAAACACTCATTGTATCTATTTAATCTTGTATAACTATCAATTGTAGTTGGTAATAAATCCGCTCCGCCTTCATCTTGAAGATATTGTAAAAGCTTAATATGTTCATCTACTAATGCAACACCTGCTCTAGGTTGTGCTAAAGTAATGCCCTTATTTTTAGCCTTTTTAAGCTTTGCTGAAAAGTTTTTATGTTCAGGTATATTCCTTAAATAGTTTACAGCCTCCTCTAAATCCACATCCTTGCCTGTTGGCCATTGGTTTAGTACTTCCTCTCTATTTTTATGGAATTCCGCCTCGCTCCACTTTTTATTCTTAAGCACCATTTTTGCCCTCCTATTGTAGGTTAAAAAGATTTTTCTTTAATATTCTTATTGCTTTATCAGGATACTTAACTGCCATTAGACCCATTACTGAAAGAGTATAATTCTTATCTATAAGTAATTTCGGGCTTACAGGTTTTAAGTATTTTGGATTTTCTTCATTGAATAAACCTGCTTTTAATATTTTTTCTGGATTTTCACAAAAAACAAGTATTCCTCCTGTACCAATTAAATACTTTACATCTGTTAGGTCTTTTCCCTTCTGTGCAAATATTTTACCCATGGGAGTGTAAACATCTTCTATGGCTCCAACATGCCTTTCCATTGCTATATCTGTTGCAGCCATGCTAATAGCTTCATCAAATTCTTGCTCATCATAGTTATGTGGAACCTCATTAACATTTTGAGCTAGATAATGGCATCTTTCTGCTACATCATATTTTAAGTTGGGAGCAAATTTCATAATTTTTCTTGTTGGCACAGCTTGAGAAAGAGATTCAGCGCTCACTCTCATTCCTAAATCACCTTCTACAGTCCTCTTCACATAGGGCTCCTGTAGACCTGTTAGCATAATACCTGCTTTTGTAGGTGCACCTTCCGCTATAGAATGAATATCTGTTGTGGCCCCACCAATATCTACTACTACTAAATCACCTATGCCTTCCTCCTTGTCTGTTCCATCTGCAAGAATTTTGGCAGCATTTAAAACTGCAGCAGGAGTTGGCATTAGAATACCATTTATGAATTTTTCAGCATTGCTCATTCCCTTTGCTTCTACAATTTTCTTCATAAATATGTCTCTTATAGCGTCTCTTGCAGGCTCAACATTAATTAGATTAATCTTTGGCATTACATTTTCTACTATACGGTAATATACACCCTGCTTTTCAAAAATCTCTTCAATCTCATCGCTAGTATTTTTATTACCAGCTACTACTACAGGAACATCCTTTAAGTTCATTGCAATCATCTTTGCATTGTGTATAATACAATCCCTTTCTCCACCATCGGTTCCACCAGCCAGTAAAATTATGTCGGGCTTCTTATGTAATATATCTCTAATTTCCCTTAAAGTAAGCTGATGACTATACACCCCTAATATTCTGGACCCTGCGCCTAAAGCTGCTCTCTTAGCAGCCTCTGCCGTAAGATCTGGCACTAGGCCAATGGCCACCATCTTTAAACCGCCTGCTGCACTACTACATGCAAGCATATCATTAAACTCTATATCTTTATCCTTACACTTTTCTTTCATAATTTTAAAAGCATTTTCAAACCCAACCATAATGTCACTTTCTACTGTTGTCAAAGCCTTGCTATTACATACTATTTCTTCATTGTCAATATCAACAGCTGTAAGTTTCGTATAGGTACTACCAAAATCGATTAGTAAAATTGCATTCATTTTATCACCTTTTATTATGATATTTTCTATAATAAGCTTAAGTCTTGTTTTAAATCTTTTATTCCCATCTCTGGAGATGTTCCTGGTGCATAAACACGATTGAATCCCATATCCTTGAATCTTTTTTCAACTGGTTCCCAATCCTGCTTTCCTACAACAAGGTTGCCTCCAGCATATAGCAATATGTTTTTTAGACCAGACTCTTCACACTTTTCTCTAAGTCCTCTACAATCTATTTCACCATGACCATAAAGAGAAGATATTAAAATAGCACTTGCTCCTGTTTCAATAGCCGCATTAATAAAATCCTCCTGTGAGCTTAACACGCCAATATTTGTTACCTCAAAACCAGCCTGTGTAAAAGCATAATCAAGAATTTTGTTGCCAACTGCATGACAATCTGCTCCTATAACACCCAGAACAACATTTTTTTTCATGATACATTCTCTCCCTCTATAAACATCTTTAAATATGATTCCAATCCACATCTTAACACGGTTTTGAAAAGCATCCTAATATTGAATTTAGTTAAAATGTCCTCATTTATGCCTGATTTACTATTAAATCAATTTTACATCTACTTTTAGTCATTTCGTTACGTTTATCTTTGATTATGTGCGTTTTTCAAAGATATTACTTTTTCATCTTAATTCACCAACAAATACTATATCGAAATTTGCAAGTAGTAAAAAAAAATACTTTAATTCTAAATATGATAAAATTACTAGATGGCATGAATACAATTGTTTGTAAATAATTATACATTCGTATATAATTCTTTTTTGCAAGTTGCCACCTGTTGTTCTTTCATAATTTATTTTTTAAATAATTAGACATAATTCCATGTTTTTATTGTTAAATTTTTGTCACATTGTCCGAAATGTGAATAATTAAACTAAAAAAGACTTCAAACCCAGGATTCTCAATCCTTAATCTGAAGTCATATAAAATTAGTAAATGTTGAATATAATTAATATCTTAACTTTATGAGACTATTAATCTCTTAGATAAATACTAAGACAATAATGCTAAATAGATTTGCAGCAAAATGTGATATTGCACTAACCCATGCATTCTTTGACTTATAGAATATTACTCCATATAAAATACTATTTATAAAAACAAAAAAGATATCATATGCTACTATGGTAGCATTCCCCTGATTTATATGTCCAAAAGCAAATAGCAAGGATGAAATAAGTAGTGTAGGTATAATAGATAAGGACTTATTCAACTGATTTTGGAAAAAGGCACGCCAGCTATCTTAACACCGAATAAGTTTGTAAATGATACGATTGCCATTAAAACCATCACAATTAAAGGCAACCTTTTTATACTTCTACCACCCTCAATTTTTTCCATTATCTTTCCTCCCCAAAAAAATATATTATTACAGTAAAACATTCCGATCCCTTTCAGTACACTCTAATACCCATTGCCATTTCTTTAATTGATTAAATTTTATCACTATAAAGAAAGATTTACAATATATTTACTTAATATCCCTAAGAAGTAACAACTTCCCTTATCTGGATTCTATATTTCTTTATTAGTTCATTTTCTCTGACTCTCATTCATTTATTTTTTCTATTGTAAAGCTTGCAAGTGGGCTTTTTCTATTCGTAATATTACAATCTCAAAGGAATATACATTATTATAACTCTATATTATTTTGAGGTGATATTTTGAAATTGCGTAAGTCTAGTTTTATATATGGTGCTATGATACTTGCAGCGGTTAATTTCATAGTTCGGTTCATAGGTTTTACTTATAAGATAATTTTATCTAGGCAAATTGGTGCTGAAGGTATTGGACTATTTCAAATTGCTTCACCTGTTTTAATGTTTTTTATTACTTTCACTACAGCAGGAATCCCTATAGCCGTTTCTAAATTAGTAGCAGCACAAAAGGCTTTAAGAGATGACTTGGGTTGTAAAAAAGTCTTAAGAAGTGCGCTATTCCTTGCTTTTTCTCTTTCTTCTGTTTTTATTGTTATCATTGTTTTATTTAGACAATTTATCTGTACTAATATTTTAAAAAACGATGATATATATTATTTAATAATAATGTTATCACCAGCTATAATGATAATCTCTATAGCATCAGTAATTAGAGGATATTTTTACGGGCTAAAAAAGGTAAGTCCTCCTGGTATAGCTCAAATACTGGAGCAACTTTCAAGGATAATTTTTGTTTTAGCTACTGTTCGCTATTTTCAACCAATAGGACCTAGGCTTGGAGCAATAATTGCAGTCGTAGGAATAAGTGTTGGAGAAATCTTCGGACTTTTATGGCTGGTATTTCATTACTGGAAGTATTCTAAATCACAGATATATCTACCTATGAAAAGTCAAAGCTATATGTCCCTTTTATCTAAAATATTTTATATAGCAGCACCCATTACAATATCAAGACTAATAGGCATGATAATGCAGCTTGCAAATGCCGTACTAATACCACAAAAGCTAGCTGAAGCAGGATATACTTCACAAGAAGCAGTTGCTATATTTGGAAAGGTAATGGGAATGTCAATGCCAATATTATTTTTGCCTTTTACTGTTACATCCGCCTTAGTGATTAATATCATACCTAATCTATCAGAGGGCCTTGAGAAAAAGCGTTTTGCTAGTATGAAGAACGATATCTCACTTTGTTTAAGAATCGCCCTGTTGATTTCTATTCCTTTGACTGTTATATATGTCCTATTTTCAAAGCCAATAGCTATGGCTTTATATAACGATGCTGATGTTGGAAGATATATAAGCATCCTAGGCTTTAGTACTGTATTTATGTCGCTTCAAAGCACCTTATCTGGAATACTAAATGGTCTAGGTAAGCAAGTTACTGCAACTATAAATGGGTTAATAGGTGCATGTTTTCAACTAGGAGCTACACTATTTTTAGTAGGTAATCCCTCTTATGGGATAAATGGTTTCTTTATTGGCTTTATTGCCTCAAGCTTTATTACCTCGACACTTAATTTCATAGGATTAAATAAAGTCATAAGCATAAATATAAGCTTGATGGATTTTGCAATTAAACCAATGTTTGCATCCCTTTGCTCTACAATATCAATACTCCTTGTCTACACTTATCTATTGGGCATAAACATAAAAAGTATCGTAATATTGATAGTAAGTCTTGGTTTAGGATTATTTGTCTATATTGCACTTCTAATCATTACAAAGGCTCTTCCTCCATCTCTTACAAGAAAACTATTTAGCTCTAATAAGTGAATACAAGATATACAGTTTTTACTTATCCATCAAAATATAAAGCACAAGGATATGCCCTAATTGAGTTCATCCTTGTGCTCCTTCTTTAATCTATAGATTTTAAAGATTCTACCATTTCGACATTTCTAAGCTTATAATACATGACAAAGTTTACGATAATCGCAAAGACTAATGTCAAAGCTATAGAATATCCATAACTTAATGGCTCTAGCTTTAATCCAAACATTATGTTTTCCATTTCTACTGTCACCATAATAAATCTGTGCAGGAATATACCAATAACAAGTCCTACCGCGGTCCCTATTAGGGTTAATATAGTATTCTCCCTATAAACATATGCTGATACTTCCTTATCATAAAAGCCTAAGACCTTTATAGTTGCAATCTCTCTAATTCTCTCGCTTATATTGACATTAGTCAGATTATATAAGACTACAAATGCCAAGGCACCTGCAGATATAATCATAACTAAAACCACATAGCTTAAGCTATTAATAGTATCTTCAAAGTTTTCTCTGATGCCTGTATTAAAGCTTACACTGGATATTCTGTCCTTCTTAATTAAATCCTTTGATAGAGAGTCCTGAAATTCTTTAGAAGTGTTATTCAAGGTGCCTATTGCCTGATTAAATTCTACTTCTCTACCAAAAATCTCTTCATAATAATCTGGAGACAAATATGCATAGTTAAAGGTATAGTTTTCAGTAATTCCAGTAACCTCTACTTTGCCCTTATCTTCACCGCTCTTTATAGTTAATTCATCTCCAATATTTACACCTAAACTTTTACCAACTTGCTCTGTGATAACTAAACCTTTTTTAGGTATATGAATCTTTTTCTCATCCTTGCGATCTTGCAGCCGTATAAAATGATCTATATTGTTCGAATTACGTGGAACAATTATGGAAATATCCTTATTAATATTATCTAGAGAAAGGGTTCCACTTTCACTTAAAATTAGCTCATAGTCTTCGATATGCTTATTTTCATTAAGGTACTTCTCACCTTCAGGCTCTAGTCCCACTGTTATATCATAAGCAAATAATGTTCCAAATTGTCTGTCTACAACAGTCCTAATCGAATCTCTTATTCCGAAGGCTGTTAGCATTAAGGCAGTACAGCCTGCTATTCCAAATACAGTCATAAAAAATCTTCTTTTATATCTAAATATATTTCTTATTGTAACCTTATAAGTAAAGTTAAATTTATTCCATATAAGAGGTATCCTTTCAAGAAGTATTCTCTTCCCTACCTTAGGAGCTCTTGGTCTCATTAATGCAGCTGGGTCTTCCTTTAATTCATTGTTGCAGGCAAAAAATGATGTTATAGTTGTTAAGCCTATGGCTCCTAATGACACTGAAAGGGCTAAGAAAACATTAAACTTAAGCTCTACTGGAGGCAATAAATACATTATCCCATAAGCGTTAAATATAACAATTGGAAAGATAATGTATCCTATGGCAATTCCAATAATGCATCCTAAAATAGTAGCTGTCATGGCATAAAAGATATACTTAAAAGCAATGTCTCCATTACTGTAGCCTAATGCTTTTAATGTTCCTATATTTACTCTTTGTTCATCTACCATTCTGGTCATAGTGGTTAGGCACACTAGAGCAGCAACTAAAGCAAAGAAAACTGGAAAAACTCTAGAAATTGCATCTATTCTGTCAGCAGCACCACCGTAATCTACATATGAATAATGGCTATTCCTATCTAATACGTACCATTTAGCCTTTTCTATCTTATTTAGTTCTCTTTCTCCGTCTTGGATCTTCTCCCATGCGTCCTTTAATTCCTTTTCTGCTTTTTCCTTAGCATTAATATATTCCTCTTCTCCTTCTACTAGATCCTGTTTTCCCTTTTCCAGCTCTTCTCTGGCATTTTCTATTTCAAGAAGACCTTCTCTTTCTTTATCTATCAAATTAAGCTTTTCTGCTTCTAGCTTTTCTCTTGAGGCAGTGAGTATGACCTTGTTTTTATTAAGCTCTTCTTCTGCCTTTACTAGCTCAAATTTCTGCGCCTCTAATTCTCTCTTGCCACTTTCTACTGCCTCTCTTGTTTTTTCTAGAATACCTTCGGCTGTTCTCACATCTACAGTCAGTTTTTCTCTTTCTTCTTTAGGTAATAAAGGATTCTCTAATACTGCTTTAATCTGTGAAATATTTTCTTCTAGCAAGGCTCTACTCTCATCACCCTGTTTCATTTCCTCTTCAGCTTTTATAAAAGCTTCATTCCCTATAATTTTGCTTTCATTGAATATTTTTAAACCCTTTTCATATTCCTCTTCACCTTTAATCAGATCTTCTTCTACATCTGCAAGCTTTTCTTTTCCTTCACTAATAGCTGAAATAAAAGCCTTTTCACTATCATTTAACTCTTTCTCTCCTTCTGCTAATTCTTTTTTTGCATCTTCAATTTCCTTTGCTGCTTCATTTAATTTCTCATCAGCCTTAGCTTTTTCCTCAAAATATTCATTTTTACCCTTGTCTATTTCACCTTGTGCTTCTTTGAAAATACTCTCATATCTAATGTCTTCTCTATTTTTGGAAATATCCTTTATTCTATCTTCTACAACACTGACTAAGTCAAAATACTCATCCTTATAAGAGTTCAATTCCTTAGCGCCATCCACAGTTACATAAATATCTGTATATACATCAAGCTTAAAGTTTTCCTGAGGAATCATAATGAAATCTCTTACTTTTCCGCTTCCAATATCACTGTTTCCTTTCTCAAAGGATAGATAATATGGAGTTTGTACTGCCCCTACTACTGTAAATTCAGTGTTTTCTAGGTTGTCAGATATAGGCTCTTCTTTTCCAGAATAAAGTTTAAGCTTTGAACCAATAGGTAGGCTTAAAGAGACCTCCTTACCAAACTCAACTAAGCATTCATCGGGCTTTTCAGGTAACCTTCCCTCTAATAATCTCATTCCATTTATCTGATCCTCTGATGAAAATCCATGCATTCTAATTACAAACTCATTTTCCTTATATTGTGTCAGGGCATCCATTACATATGTTCCAAAGCTATGCTTTACTCCGGGGATACTACTAATTTCATTTAAATCATCTTCAGTCAGCCCCAATGTAGATACTATTCTTAAATCCATCAGATTATAATCATCGTAATATTTATCAGCAGTGTACTCCATAACCTCTGGAGAAACCTTTACTCCTGCAAAAAATGCTACCCCTAAGGCTATAATGGCTACAATAGATATAAATCTGCCTAGGGAATTTTTTATGTCTTTAAAGGTATCTTTTCGTAATGCTGTTTTTTTCACTACCATTCAATCCTTTCTATTGGAATAGGATTGCTATTTAATATTTGACTTTCAATTCTTCCATTTTTCACTCTAATAACCTTGTCTCCCATAGGTGCTATTGCTAGATTATGTGTGATAACAACTACTGTGACACCCATTTGGCGACAGGTATCTTGAAGAAGCTTTAGGATTGATTTTCCTGTGTTATAGTCCAAAGCTCCAGTAGGCTCATCACATAAAAGCAACTTGGGGTTTTTAGCCAAAGCTCTTGCTATTGCCACCCTTTGCTGCTCTCCTCCGGATAACTGGGCAGGAAAGTTTTTCTTCCTTTCATTTAGACCTACTGCATCTAATACTTGTCCTGGATCTAATGGATTCTTACATATTTGAGTTGCTAACTCTATATTCTCAATGGCTGTTAAGTTCTGGACTAAATTGTAGAATTGAAAAACAAAGCCTACATCATGCCTTCTGTATGTAATAAGCTCTTTCTTAGAAAATCTACTTACCTCCTTGTCATCAACCATTACCTTGCCTGAGCTTACTGTATCCATTCCGCCCAAAATATTTAATGTTGTACTTTTACCTGCCCCACTAGCACCAGCTATAATAACAAATTCTCCTTTATTTATGGTAAAATCTGCGCCTCTTAAGGCTTCAGTCTTTACTTCTCCCATTTGATAAATTTTCTTCACATCTTTAAACTCAATATATTTATTCATCTACTCTACTCCTTACATATAGTTACCTAATTACTATCTTCATTTGGTACTACAATTATTTTCCACAAAAACTTAGCGTAATACTATTATACTATTAAAAGTATAAATGTAAACACTTGTTTGAATTTATACTTAGCTTGAAGACGTAAACGAGGAAAATAATATGATAAAATTAGCTTTCTTGATCAATCAGACAAAATTGACTGGGTTTATTACAAATCTAGTGAAGAAGGACTAGTCCTTATGGAAGACAAAAAAACTCTTAGCTCTATTTTTTTGAGCTAAGAGTAAAACTTTTTAAGACTTGACTATTTATTTGATTTTTTCTTGTTCTCTTTTAAGGCTTTCCTAAGTTCAATACCCTGTTTTTCTGTAATAACTCCGTCTTCTACCATTTTTTCAATAATACTTTTTCTTTCTCTTTTACTGTTCTTGAAGTATTCTCTTCTATCATCTTGTGACATGCCTTTCATTTTGTCATGGAATTCCTTTTTTTCTTCTTTATGCTTTTTTAGATAGCTATTAATTTCCTCAACTTTTTCTTTTGTTATAGTTCCCCTTTCTACAAGGGTATCTAAAGCCTTAGAGAACCTTTCTTCATATTTAAACCCTTTAGGCTTCAACGCTTCCTCTTGATTTAATTTCATATTGTCTTTATCTAGTTCCACATCATGTTGTACAACAAAAGTAGCGTTTTTGTAAGTGCTGACATTAGCTGCTACTGTACCTGCTGATAGTATTATACTTCCTGACAACAAGCTGGTAACAAAAACTCTTTTTAGCTTGGTGTATTCCATATAATCTCTCCTTTCAGTTTTAGTATACCACCTAAAGCAGCATATTTAGTGTTTACAAAAATAATAGTAATATTGCCTGGTTTTTTATGATTTAGGTGGTAATATAATCTATTTTTTATCAAGTCTCCTGTTTTCTATAACCCTCTATCTGTGTCCTCTATAGGTCTTCTTATCTTCAATCTTAACTTTGCCTACATAATATATCTATACCTATCCATATTGTAAGATTTCCTAAAAAAATAATTTCCTATACAATAGATCTATCCCTATATTATGCAAAAAAACATAAAATCCATAAGTAGTTACTTAAGGATTTTATGCTCCCATTATGCCGACTGTCTAGCTAATTCATACCCGCATCTCTGCAGGTGGGTGTCTTGCCATTAACATTTGATGTCCAGTTTAAACAGGCATATCATTAATTAATGAACTTGGACTCCCGTAAAAATTATGTCGGTTGAATTACCATAGACTATCGCACATCTCAGGAAACTCTTTATATTTCTATTATACTATATATCACACATTTTTTAAACCTAAATAAATTTGAAATTCTTTCTAATATTTAGAATAACCATACAATAAAAATTTATTAATTTTTTTCTTAAACTATTTGATTTATTATCTGTTTATCTAAGCAGACCTTAAGCTACACTATTTATAATAGAATCAAGTTCTTCTTCATCCATGGTTTCATTTATCAATAGTCTTTCTGAAATGTTTTCTAGCTTTTTAGTATTTTCTTTTATTAGATTCAATGTTTTTGTATAAAGCTCTTCTATTAATTTTTTTGCTCGTTCAACTACATAGGGATTACTACCTATGCTATCTCCTAATAAAACCTCGAAGTTTAGTAGCCCTGAACTGTCATCCATTCCATATCTAGCTATTAGTGAAACTACCATATTAGTCGCTTTTTGAAGATCATTTAATGCTCCAGTAGTTATTTTATCCTTACCAAACATTATTTCTTCTGCCGCTCTACCACCTAATGCAACCATAATATGAGTTAGTATATCCTCTTTAGATTGATATAGCTTATCTGGAGGTATATTCATACTAAATCCTCCTGCACCCTTTGTACTTGGGATGATGCTAATCTTAGTTACCCTGTTAAGCGGAGAAGTTAGCTTTGTAACTAAAGCATGACCTGCTTCATGGAAAGCTGTCACTTTTTTCTCTTCAATAGAGATATAGCTCCTATCTTTCTTTTCTTCTCCAGCTATTACTGTATAAAATGCTTTATCTATGTGGTTCATGTTTATATCATTATCATTATATCTTGCTGCTAACATGGCTGATTCGTTCATTAGGCTTTCTAGTTTAGCACCGCTAAAATAAACTGTTTGATAAGCAATTTTTTTCAAATCTACTTGCTTACTTATAGGCTTGTTTTTACTATGAAGTTCTAATATTCTATATCTTGCATTAATATCAGGCAAACCTACTTCTAACTGTCTATCAAATCTTCCTGGTCGTAGTAAAGCATCGTCTAGAGTATCTATTCTATTAGTTGCAGCCACCACAATAATTCCCTGATTTTCTTTGAAGCCTGACATTTCAGTTAGTAATGCATTAAGTGTTCTATCACTTTCATCAGATGAACCGTTTGATGCACTACCCCTTCTTTTTTTACCTAAGGCATCAATTTCATCTATAAATATTACACATTTACCTACAGTTCTAGCTTTCTTGAATAAACTTCTTATTCTACTTGCCCCAAGTCCAGCATAAACTTGTATGAAATCTGAACCAGTTACTGCAAAGAAAGGTACTTTTGCTTCTCCTGCTAGCGCCTTTGCAAGTAATGTCTTACCTGTTCCTGGAGGGCCATAAAGCATTACACCTCTAGGCATTCTAGCACCATATCTCTCATATTTTTCAGGTTCCCTAATGAAATCCACCATTTCTTTAAGGCTTTCTTTTACCTCATCGTTCCCAGCCACATCATCAAATGTTATAGCTGTAGAGTTTTCTACATCACCATCTATATCAGACATTTGGGCCATTTCTTTTTGAGCCATTTTATTTGGATTTTTGCTAACTAGGTAAAACAACCCGCTAAAAGCTGACAATACAATAATCACAGTCAATATATCTTCAATAGTTGTACTACCATCTGTTTCCTTAACATCTACACCTAAACTAAGAAGTTTTTCTTTGAATCCCTCTGTTCTTGGATTATCTGTTCTAAACAGTTCTCCGTCCATAAATTCACCTGTTATTTCTGCTTCTACTGTTAGATTAACAGATTTTATATTTCCCTCTTCTAGATGTTTACTGAAGTCTATATATGATGTCTTAGCGACTTCTTGTCTGCTGCTTAAGAAAACAATTGCAGATACTATTACTATGGCTATGATGCCAATTAGTATGATTAGGTTTCTTTTGTTCTTTAACAGCTTCATTCTTGTCCCCTTTCTAGTTTACATAATGTATGTTAATTATAACATAATGCTTTATTTATGTCTATGCAAAAGAGTTACGCTTTCCAAAAAAACATAGAAGGGAGAAACCCTTCTATGTTTTTTGCATGTTTATTTTTTTTAACTATTGACTAGCTTTTAGGATCTTAATAAGTCTATCAAGATTCTCATTTTGCTCTTCACTAAGCAATGGTTTTAATGCTTCTAATTGGCTTAGCTTCGACATAAACTCTTCATTTCCCATGTCTTCTGAAAGCTTTTTATTCAATTTAATGATCTCAAAGAAAATTTCATCACCTGATTTGTTTGAGTACTGCTCTGCAAATTGTTTAACCGTTTCAAGTTGTTCCTGTGTGGGATCTATCTTCTCTTTTAATTGCTCAATTACTTCATTAATACTTTTATTGTCTTCCATTTATACTCCTCCTCATTAAATTATATATAAGTTTATGTGAACAGATGCCTGTCATATTACTAGAAAATTAAATATTTTTATTGTAACAGAAACAGTCCTTTCACATATTATAACTATAAATACTATTTTTAAATTTAATCTGAGGAGGCATGGAATTGAATGAAGTAGTTGCGATCTCTTCAAGCCAAAATTCTTCTGAAAAATCAAATTTACATATTAATAAGCTGATTTTTCTCATACCTTTGGTGCTCTTAATAAGTAACTTTTTAAATGGTTCTGAAAGAAAAAATAATAATGTATCTGCCTTATTAGACTTAGGAAGTAATTTTTTAGCCTCCCTTAATACTAAAAGTGCAAATGAAAAATTGGATGTTATAAAGAAAATTGGTCCTTATATGCCTGAGAATGTTGTGGAACCTTTAAACACAATAGTTTTCTATATAGAAAAGATAACTACAATACTTGGACTCATGGAAGTTGTAACCACTAATAAATCCTATGCTCCTATAATTACTTATGATAATTTAACTAATAAGGAAAAGATAAATGGCATACTATCAACTATAAAGGAAGAATCTAAGGACGAAAGGCTAAATTCGATAAAACCAATTATTGATGTTGCATTGAACTTTGATAGATATAAGTCATTAATTGATACCATATCAAGCTTAGGTAATATGAATAATAAAGCAGATAAAATATCAAGTCAACCAACTAAAACTGAACCTGTGCAAGATAGTTCCAATAAGCAAATTCAAATAGAAGATATGCTGAATATCTTTAAGCCACTCTTAGGAAATGATGAAAATAAAATTAGTCAGTTTAATAGTATGGTAAATGCAATAAAACCTATGTTAGAAAATAAGGAAAGCAAGTCTAATCAAATGAACAATATTGTTGATGCCATAAAGCCTGCATTGAGTAATGACCAAGGAATAAATAGCGAAAAATTAGGTGATATGTTTAAAATTCTTGAACTACTTAATGTTTTAAATTCAAAGGAAGGGAAATCTGTATCAGAAGAAACTGAAAAACAGTAAGTACCTTTTTACCTTAGGGACATTCCGATATATTTCGGCCTGTCCCTAACCATTTTTGTCTTTATCCTGCTCAATTATATGGATAATCAGTGTGGTCATTTCCTAGATAATTCAATTCACTTATAACATTAATCAAATGATTTTTTTTATCATGATTAATGTCAACAGTTGCTAACCTTGCATCATCTTGCCTAAAGACTAGAAACTGTTTTAAAAGATCATTTGCAGACTCATTATCTACATCATTATAGACGAGGAAAAATTCTTTTTCTGGTATTTCTAAGGTTAGTGTATATACTCCATCTTCATTCCTAGTTCTTGTTTCTCTAATTCTGTTTAACATTAAATCACCTCATGGTTTATTATTCCCAAAATATATATCTTTTTTCATAAAATTTTAAAAAAAACAAAAAATATGTTTAACTTTAATAAATATGGTAAAAATTATAATGAGTATAGTTAATTGGGCTTTGCTTATTTATCTCCACTGCCCCCGTAAGCAAAGTCCTTTTTCTTTTTTTGTAACAAAAAAACAGATGGTTAATATATTATATTAAGCAATAATTTGGTTGCAAATTATATGAGGGGGTTTTCTAATGGGAAATAATCTTGGAGTTGGAGGGGTCTTTGACGGCGATACTCTATTGTTTTTCTTTTTGCTTCTAGTATTGATTTTTTGTGGATACTGGGGAAGAGGTTGCTAATAAGTAGAGAATATTTGATATGACTATTAAAAGCAAATTGCAGTGAAATTATAATTTCACTGCAATTTGCTTATGTGGCTAAAGTTTTATAAGTAAATCCTCCATATCTTTTGGCATATTAGCAATTATCTCTTTTGGTTCCCCTGTTCTAGGATGAATAAATTTATAACTAAATGCATGTAATGCTTGTCTATTTATTAATTCACTTTGTTCATTATATAAATGATCTCCAATTATTGCATGACCTATATGCTTCATATGTACCCTTATTTGATGAGTTCTTCCTGTTTCAATTTCAACCTCAAGTAAGGTAGCCTTGTTAAGTCTTTTTATGACCTTATATTTTGTTATGGCATCTTGCCCACTATCTGTTACTGATCTTATCATTGGTTCATCTTCTACTTTGCCTATAGGCAAATTGATTATATCCTCATCTTTTCCCACTATTCCAGCAACTATGGCTTGATATTTTTTCTCTATAATACCTTCTTCCATTTGCTTTGACATTTGCTGATGTGTAAAGGAGTTTTTGGCAATTACTAATATCCCCGAGGTTCCCATGTCTAGTCTATTAACTAATCTTACCTTTTTATTTATTTTCTTTGTATTAAAATAAAAAGCCACACCATTTGCAATGGTATCATCTTGATGGCTTTTAGTAGGATGTACTACTACATTAGGCTGTTTATTTAAAACTAGCAAATCATAATCTTCATAAACTATGTCTAAAGGAATATCTACTGGTATGCTTGTCTCTACCTCATCATTCATAAGCATTGCTATTTTATCACCCTTTTTCACTGACACATTGCCCTTTGAAGCTTTTCCATTTAAATATAGCTGCTTATCTTTCTGAAGTCTTCTGAATAGTCTACCAGATATGCCATAATCTTGCTTTAGGGCCTCTTCTATTGTCATGCCTGATTCCTTAATATTAAATATTATTACATTTTCACTTTCTTTCATGTACTTCCTCCGTTTTATATTTAATATAATTAGTGTATAATAAACATATACTATATAATTCCTGCTATTTTTGCAAATAGGATTTGGAGGGAATGCCTTGAGTAACATGTCGCAAAAAACTAAAATAATTAATATTATACATAATGATAACACTCTTTCAAAAGAAACATCTGACCTTTTAGTCAGCAAGTTAAGAGAGCATGGGTATATTATCTCTAATAATTTCGACTATAATGCAGATCTGAATATATGTATAGGTGGAGACGGTGCATTTTTAAGGGCTGTACACATGTATGATTTCCCATATGTTCCTTTTGTAGGAGTTAATACTGGTCATTTAGGTTTTTTTCATGAAATTAATCCAGAGAATATTAATATGTTTGTAGATAATTATTCAAATGGAAATTACAATATTGAGGACATATATCTAGTTGAGTCCCATGTATGTACAAGATCTAATTGTATAAAACTTATAGGTGTGAACGAAATAGTTATAAAAGACATAGAATCAAAAGTAATACATCTTAATGTTTCTATAGATGATAAGCTCCTAGAATGCTTTAGCGGAGATGGATTAATAGTATCTACTCCTAGTGGAAGTACTGCCTATAACCTCTCGTCAGGAGGAAGTATAGTATATCCAACCCTAAAAACCTTGCAGTTAACGCCCCTCTGTCCAATAAATTCGAAGGCCTATAGATCTTTACAGAATAGCGCTATTATACCTGATGGAATGTCTATTAAAATAAACCCTGAATACAGGGATGAGAATAGCGTCTTAATTATCGTTGATGGGAGACAGTTTAAATATGATAATGTGACAGAAGTTAAATTTAAACTTTCTGATAAAACAATAAGAAAACTTACTTTTCATAGTCAGAACTTCTGGTCTAAGGTTAGAGATAGATTTATCTAATATATTGAGATATTATACTACATTCAGTATGACTCCTTTGGGTCATACTGAACCCTTATATATATTGAAATCTAACAAAAGCTTCTCTCTATTTCTCATTTCTGTAGCAATAATATAATAACTAAAGGCTTCTGTACAAAACCTATCAAGTTCTTTAGAACTTATATCTTCTCCTATCTCATAAATTGATACTTCTGCTTTCTCCCACCCGTATGAAGTCAATGTACTAACAGCATCAGGATTAATTAATTCTAAAGGTATTGAACCAAAAATGTTTCCGCTCTCCACATTATTTGACATCCAAAACTTATTATGTAATTCTAATACACCTGCTCTTTTCAAGTCGTCAGTTCTTCTTTCACCAAACCTTTCAAGATAATCTCCATCATAATAATTTTTTATCTCTATAGGTTTATATAAGAAAGGTATAGTGCTTATTAATGAAAACCCAGGAAATTCTTTATTGTGTCCACTATTAGTATCATTTCCAAATCTATTAATGTTAGCGCATTGTTCTTTTATGATTTTAGTTGTATTAAGTAATTCATCAGCTAGCTGATTCACCTTTTGACAGTTATTACAGTAAATATACGATTCCATTTCACTTACAAGTCGTTTTAGTGCTTTAATTGTATCCCTCATACCCTCACCTTCCCTACTTTTTTATATCATTTCTCTTTTTTCTTTATGATGCTTCACTTTTATCAGCTGTTTTGCTAAATCCAATATTTGCTAGACTTATTCCTATAAATGTCCATAAATAAATGGATATCTGTTCTTGAAAGCTTGTAGCGTCAAGCAATCCATTTGATAAGATTGCTATATAAAAACCTAGTATAACAAAGCTAATATCTTTATTACAATAAATGCCTTTCTTTATTCTATTCCAAATGTAGCTTATAAACCAAAAGAAAATTAAGAGTCCTAATATACCTGTATCTACAAGTTTTTGCAAATAAATATTATGTACATGTGATATGTAAGCTTTAATCTCACTTGAATACAGTGGGATTTGCTCCCATACCGTCCCTGCCCCTACGCCAAATATAAAATTATCTTTAACAATTCTTATGGCGGCTATCCAGATTTTAATTCTATATTCTATACTAGAATCAGATACTAGATTGCTTGGCAATAGCCTTCCTGCATCTACTAAAAAATCAAATAATATAAACCCTACTGGAAAAATAAAAATGTACTTCCTATAGCTTTTATTAAATATAGATATGGCTAAAACAGATACACAAAGGGATAACCATCCATTTCGTGAATAAGTCAACATTAAACATATTGTTGATAATACAATACACAAAATAGCTGGAATTTTATATTCATTATTATCCTTATTAATATCATTGTATACTATTCCAGCTAATATAGTAAGATTTAGGAATACTGCTAGAATATTTGGATTGAAAAAGGTAGAGTATACCCTAAAATCAATGTTATATAGGCTACTGTCAACCCAGCTTTCTGGCATGTTGCCCTTAGAATAAAAATATTGGATAATACCCACAATAGAAACTATTATGCCCAGGCCTATTAATAGTATGATAATCTTGTTGACATGACCTTCATCTAAGTAACAGCTTACTATTGAAGAAAAAATAATTTTCATTATATATAAAATTGAAAAAGGAATACTTATATACCATAATTCTGAAAAGAAAGAAGATAAAAATGTTGAAATAATCAGTAACAATAATATTTTGTTTTGCATTAGATGATTCCAAATCACTTTTTCCTGTCTGCAAATTATTATAAAAACAATTAATATTCCCATAAAAAAATACGATGCAACTGGTACCAGCGCTCCTAGTATAAGTATCATAAATATCATATTGACAATAAATTTATTCAACTTCATCTTTAAAACTCTCCTATTTAATTATTTTATTATTTTTTAAACATTAAATCAATAGTAAAGGCTTCCTCAATATACTGAGAAAGCCCATCTAATTTCGCCTAAGCACAAACACTTTGCATTAAATCAGCAATATACTATATTAGTTTCTCTGTTTTTTCTAAAGTCTATCTAAAAAGCTTAAATGATTTTTCATTTAGTTCAAGCTTAAACGTGTTCATACTATACATCTTTAGAGAAACTTCCCATATTGTTTGCTTTTCTATAAAACATAATTAAGCAACCTGCTGTAGTTCTTTGTGAGAGCGGAAGTGAACATCTTGTGGTTTTGTAAAATCTCAGGTCATCATCTTTTATTTTTTTAAATTGTTTGAAAATCTGCAGTGCTACTTTGGTATTAAATCTTACAAAATCTTCAATTCTATCAAATTGTATAGGTTTCTCTAGGGTTCCAAACTCCCTAACCTTATTGTATGCAAGCTTTACATAATTTTCGTACTGTCTATGATTATCTAATAACCTTATATTCACATGCTGAGGAATAGTAAGGTCTTGTATAATATGTATGCTTGCTCCTAAATAAAACATAGATTTCTCAATATTATTTTCTATAAAGCTATCTAACGCAATCTTATAATATTTTTGCGTTAACTTTAAAGCATTTCCATGTCCATATAGCCCTTTTTTTATTATGGGATTATAGAAATGATTTATACTTTTAAAGTCTTGGTCTGCCCAGACAGCACCTTTATTTAAAGTATTTATATGCTTTTTAAATCCATTGTATTCTACATAATGTCCATTTTCTTTAAGTATATTAAGAGCATGGATATTTATAAACTGATGAACCTTTGCCTCAGTCTTAATTACTGTCTTCTTAAATGGATTTACTGCTTTTAAGACACTTCTAAATGCCTTCCCATAATACAGTTCTAAAATTTTCATTCTATCCCTCATAAAATAAAATTTCCTCTATTTTTATGATGCCCAAAATTAAGGTAGATAGCCAAAATTACAAATTATTATTCCTTCACTTATACAGCAACTTAAAAAAAGAAGATTAAAATTTTATTTAATCTTCTTAGCAAATATTTTTATTATAATTATGGTCTACAAAAGAATAGTTACGAATTTTATTGAATAAAAATCCGCGAATAATAAATCATCTGTTCTTGTTTCTCTCATTACTATATGATCTATTCCTACATCTATAAGTGTACCCTCCCTATCTACAAACATATTAGTCCCAAGAATAAACTGAACCTTTACAGGTCTTCCAATGTATTGCTTTAAATGAGCCTGCATGTATCCATCATTTGTCAATACTGGAGGACCTGGTTGAGGTATGGTAACAGATGGAGGTCTTGATGGTGATGGCATCATAGAAGGTGGTTGTGTAGCTGGAACACCTGTAGGTGGCATACTCGGCTGTGTTGCCCATGGTGGAACACCTATAGGATTAAAGACAGTTCCTGGTGGTGCAAATGGACATGGTGGTCCCATTGGTTTTCTTGGTTGCATAATTGGTGGTGTTGGTGGAATCCTTGGTTGAGTTATAGGTGAAACCGCTGGTGGCATAGCTGGAACATTGTATCTATTATTGTCATCAAAGTGTTGTCTTCTCATAAAATCCCTCCTCATTATTAAGTGCTACTATATAGTGCTGTTGGATCATAAAAACAATGATCACGTATTCTTGAATTTAAAGCTCCTGAACCATTGTAGGGAAATTCCGGTGGACAAGTAGGTACAAAAGGATTCATATACCATAATGTCTTACCAATATTCAACAACTTATTCCCTGCTAGAGCCCAGTCAGCTATTTGATAGTGTATATCCTCTGGTGGATTAGCCCAAATAGTTTGAGGGTTTGTAGTTCCCCTAATAACGCTTCTCATACAGTCAAATTGACCCTGTTGATTAATCACTTTTCTTAAGTCGCCTTGACATACTCTTCTATATTCACCTTCTGCTACATGGACTCTATTCATTATCACTGTGGCTACAGCCTTCATTCCATTCTCGCCTTCTCCACCTGCTTCACATTTTATAATTCGCGCAAAAAGCTCTCGATTTGAATAAGCCATTATTCATACCTCCCTTGTCTTTTGCTACTATTAATATATTTAAGATAGTATTACTTTGCTACTAGTTTAAAAAATTTGTTGAAAAAAAAGGTCATCCTAATCATATTCAAGAATCCTAGTAGTACAATTCTTCAATATGCTCAGAATGACATTATAGACTAAATATATTTATTCATTACTTATTTAAAATTTGTATTGCTCTATTCATTAAATCTCTAGCTATTGGTGCAGCTTCTGCTCCTCCAGTTTTTCCACTACTTTCAATTATGACTGCTACCGCAACTAAAGGATCGTCTGCAGGTGCAAAACCAATAAACCAAGCGTGTTCTTTATCACTTTCGTTTTCTGCCGTTCCAGTTTTTCCAGCAGCTTGTATCTTATCTAACCTAGCACTTTTTCCTGTTCCTTCATTTACCACTTCAATCATCATTGATTTTAAATATTCTGCTGTTTCAGGGCTTGTAACTTTAGATAAAAGCTCAGTTTTATATTTTTTTAAAACGCTATTATTATGATTAATTATTTCTCTTACTATAATTGGCTTTACCATTTCTCCCTGATTTCCTATTGCAGAAGCTACCATAGCCATGTTTAATGGAGTAACAAGTATCTTTCCCTGTCCTATGGCTGATGCTCCTAGCTCTGGTTTTGAACGTATATTATCTGGAAATGTGGACTCAGCTGTCCTTAGATCAAAGGGTATACTTCTATTAAACATGTATTTTTCTGCAGTATTTCGAAGCTTATCGTCTCCTATTTCCAGACCAATTTGACTAAAGGCAACATTGCATGACTTTACTAATGCTTCATTTAAATCTAACTCTCCATGTGCTACTCCTCCATAATCCTTAAGCACATAACCGTCTATGTTAATAGAGCCTTCACAATTAAACTTGTCATCAGATTCTCTATTTTCTATGGCTGCTGTAGCAGTAATTAATTTAAATATTGAGCCTGGAGCATATAAACCCATTATTGACCTGTTTAACAATGGGCTATTTTCATTTGCGATTATATCCCCCCAGTTCTCTTTTAATGTAGACGGATTAAAAGAAGGACTACTAACCATAGAGTATATTTCTCCAGTTTTAGGGTTCATAATTACAATGGAACCCTTTCTATTACCAAGTAGTTTATAGGCATAACTTTGAAGTTCATGATCAAGGGTTAAAACTACGTTATTTCCCAATGAAGGACCATCACTTAATATATTCTTCAACTCTCCTAAAGGGTTTAAATCACTTAAATTCAGTAGCTCTTTGTTGTATGAGGCCTCTATTCCAGATTTACCATATTCTCTGGAGCTATATCCAATTATATGACTATATACATTCCCATATTTATAGTTTCTAGATTGTCCTTTATCTGTAATTATACTATTAACTAGAATAGTTCCTTTTCTATCAATTATTTCTCCTCTTAAAATATTTTCTTCATCTATCCACTGTCTCTTATTATAGCTATTAGACAAAATCCTATCTGCAGTAAAAATCTGAAAATAGCTAATATATATAACTAGACCAATAAACAATCCGCATAAAGAAATGAGTATTCTAATTATCCTCTTGGATTCTGTGTTCATCCTCATCCTCCTGTTCTACATCAAACTCCTCTGAAGCTAGCTGTAAAATCCCAAGGGCAGCAAAGCTAGAAACCAAAGAGCTTCCCCCATAGCTTACAAATGGTAATGTAATACCTGTTAAAGGAATCATTTTCGTAACTCCTCCAAGTATAATGAAGGCTTGATATCCAAACATTAAAGTAATACCTAATGCAACGATCCTAAAAAATTGGTTTTGCTGTTGCAGGGCTATTTTAACACCTCTATAGACGATAATCATAAATAGAAAGATCACTGCTATACCAGTTAGCACTCCCATTTCTTCACATATTGCAGAGAAAATAAAATCGTTATGTACCTCTGGAATGAAGGCTGGATGCCCAAGTCCTATACCAGTTCCAAAAAAACCTCCAGATGCTATTGCAAATAATGATTGTGTTATTTGATACCCTTTACCTCCAATATCAGTCCAAGGATTTAGCCATGTCTCTATTCTTACTCTAACATGATTAAACAAAAAGTAACCTGCAACACTTAATACGACTGCACCTGCTGAGTTATAGAGTAATAATCTCCTGTCTTCTTCATAGACATATAGAATTGACATAAATAACAAGAAAAACAACATAGCTGTTCCTAAGTCTTTTTGAATAAATAAAAAGCCTATGTGTATATAAACCGCTGCTATATATATTAATCTACTGTATTTCCAACTATTATATTTTTCTTTATTTACATAGTAAGAAGCTAAAGAAAAAATAAACAATACCTTAATTAACTCTGCGGGTTGAAAGCTAGAGCCAAAAATTATAATCCAGTTTGTAGCCCCTTTGTTCTTAGTTCCAAAGATTAAAGTGGCTATGAATAATGCTAAAGATATGCCTAAGTAAAAATAAAGTAATTTGTCCCAATGTTTTATGTATTTAATAGTAAAATAAGATATAAAAAATACTATAATTCCAACTCCAAACCAAATGACCTGTTTAAAACCCAGAGCTGGATTTATTCTATAAATCATTATAATTCCTATACTAATAAGCATAGTTACAATTAAAAATATATAGGTATCTCCATTGGAAATCTTGTACAATACTTGGCTAGATAGAAAAATGGTAAATATTAGTGCTATCGCTATAAACAATATATTTTTTTCAAATTCTATGTTAAAAGTCATTAAAAGCAGTAAAGCTAAGATATTTATAATCAACAAAAGACCTTGCGGTGACCTAACTACAAGAAGTTTTTTAGTCATTATATACACTCCTTAATCTCCTTCTATGAAAAGAAACTCTACCTGACCAAATTTTATTCTATCACCATCTTTAAGCTTCACAACGTCTAATACTATTGTATCATTAATAAGTGTTCCATTGGCACTCCCTAGATCCTCTAGAAAGTATTCTTCCTCATCTAGGCTAATTCTAGCATGGTTTTTTGAAATATATGGGTCTCTAAGAATAATATGATTTTGAGTTCCTCTGCCTATTGAGACGTCATCTTCTAGTGTATATACTTCCTTTAATTTATATGGCAAGGTATCTTTTCTATTTAGTAGTTTCAGATATGAGGTTCCGTCTCCTATATTTCCCCCCATACTCTTTATGTCTAGATAAATCATTTTGATGATTCCTATCATAAAGAGATAAATCAACAATATAAAAATATATCTAAACACTAATGAGAGCACGTTAAACACTAAATCACCACCAAATATAATTATCTACTTCTGTTAATAGCCTACCACATTCTAAATATTTATGAAATACTTAATTGAAAATGCTGAGTTAATTACCTTATTATCCTACTTTCATATTATTTGATAATAATTATTGCCTTAAATTCTGTTTATACTCCATTTACTAATTTTAATAAAATTATTCAAGTAAGTTTGAAGTATTTGAAAAACTGTTAACGTCTTAAATCATAATATAAGTAGCATATATATTTTATTAAAGAAGTACTTAACTATAAGAGGCAAGAAAGGAGAAATGAGATGAATAAGCAATTATATCGTTCAAAAGACAATAAAGTAATTGGTGGGGTTTGTAGTGGTCTAGCTGATTATCTTGATGTTGATCCAGTAATTGTAAGGCTTGTTTGCATTCTTTTATTCTTTATGAAGGCTGTTGGAGTTATTGCATATATAATTTGCATGATTATCATTCCAGAGGCTCCATATGGATATAGAGAAAGAGAAAGTAACTTTGAAGAGAATTCTGCACCTGAATCTAATTATGATAAAAACACACCTAGCTATTCAGATGGAAAGAATAAAATGATACTTGGTGTAGGTTTAATGGCTTTGGGGGTATTTATTTTTGCTAAAAAGCTTTTTTACTGGTTTGATTTTGTCAATTTTGGTGGAATAATACTTGTTTTAGCTGGTCTATATATAATAGTGACTGGGAGGAATAGCGGTGAAAAAAAGTAATATAATCTTTGGACTTATCCTTGTATTCTTTGGAATATTTGTATTGCTCAACAATCTAGATCTAATTCGATGGTCCATATTTGATGTGCTATTTGATTTATGGCCATTAATCTTTGTAGCTTTAGGTGCTTCAATAGTTTTTAATGATAAAAAAACTACAAAGACCATAATCTGGGTTAGCTTTTTAGTAATAATCATTATATATGGTTTTTATCTGCAATATGCTGATTATAAATCTTCAAATAATAACTCTGGAATTCAAACCAATATTTTTTCTACAATAGGCTCCAATTCCAACAATAAAAATAATAGTTCCTTTGAGAGTATATCTTTTTTGCTTGATGATAAGACAGAAAAGGCTTCGCTTGATTTACGACTAGCTGCTGTTGATTTAGAAATAGGATTTACATCCAATATGAACTTGCTTGATGGCTATGTAAATAGCAAAAATGTTGAAAGGAAAATAGACTACACAAATGGAGGAGAGAACGCAAAAATTGTTTTGAAGGAAAAAGATAAGTTAATTAATTTTAAAGGAAGCAAAGGCTATAAAAGCGAACTTAACCTTTCTAACAAAATAATTTGGGATATAGACGGAGATATTGGCGCTGTAAATGGCAATATGGATTTTAGAAATCTTAGAATAAACAATCTTGATCTAGACTTTGGTGCTGGAGATATTGATTTGTTACTAGGCAATAATGTTGAAAACTTAAACGTAAGTATTGAAGCTGGAGCAACAAATATCAGTGTTACAGTTCCAAAAGACTTAGGCGTGAGAGTAAAGCTAGATGGGGCCATAAAACAAAGTAACTTAAAAAAGTTGAACTGGAGTCAAGTAAATGATTGGTATGTTTCTCCGAATTTTGATTCTTCTTTATCAAAGGCGAGCATTGATGTTGATATGGGAATAGGTAATTTTGATTTAAAGGTTAAATAGCCCTCTCATTAAGTACACTAGAGGATTTATTATTATGGTCAATGCGCTTATATAACAACTTCACAAAATACAATGGAGTATTGATTATTTCCATTGTATTTTTTATTTCATTTACTATAGAATGAAACAATGGTAAAATAAAGAAACAGAATAAGTATTATTTACTAACAGGAGGTTTATAATGAATAGTTCGCTATTTCGAAAAATACATAATAAATTAGTAAATTCATTAATGAATGAAAGCTTTATTAGTGAGCTTTCATTAGACTTAAAAATAATTAGTAATAATTTATTAGGAGCTTCATTCCTAAGTACAATTCAAGAAATGATAGAAAAAAAAGATTTTAGCTGCAAAGCAGTTTATAATCTTTGTGAGAATTTGCTTAAGCAAATACAAAAAGAAGAACTTCCAGATAATTGGTTATACTATGTCTATCAATTTGCCCTATATAAATCCTTTCCTAATGCCGTTGATATAACCATTGATTCAAAATATAATACCGCTATAATTGTATATCTTAAAACTCTTAGAATATTTTCCGAATTTGAAAAAAACACAAATACCAACACCTGTCAAAGTAAATATCCTTTAAACTTTATTACTAATGAAGAAGAAAAAAAATCTGCGAGCTTTGCAGAATATAGACAGTTTAAAAATGTATTCAAAAACATGTATGTTTATGAAATGATGAAGCTTCATCAGGAAGTTACAAATCACAACACCCTTGATCATATTTGTGGAGTTCACTATTTAGCTTTATTTATAGGAAGACAAGCAGCGGAATGCGGTCTTCCTATTGACCTAGGCAAATTATCTGGTGCTGCTGCAGGTCATGATATAGGTAAGTATGGATGTAGTCGAAATGAATATAGAAGAGTTCCTTATTTGCATTATTATTATACAGATTTGTGGTTTAAAGAACATGATATCCCCTATATAGGTCATATTGCTACTAATCATTCTACTTGGGATTTAGAGCTAGAAAATCTACCTATAGAATCTCTCATACTAATATACTCAGATTTCAGAGTAAAAAACAAAGTATTTTCCAATGGTAGCAAAAAAATGAACATTTATTCACTGGCTGAATCCTTTGATATTATATTGAATATGCTAGACAATGTAGATACAAAAAAGGAAAATAGATATAAAAAGGTATATTCAAAGCTAAAAGATTTTGAAGATTTCGTTATAGATGCTGGAGCAAGTGTTAATTTCGATGAAGTTAATGTGCTTAAGAGCGAGCATAAACTTGTTTCTCTTATGCAAGGTCAAGAGATTATTGAAAATATAAAGTATAAAGCTATTAAACACAACATTCATGTAATGAATATATTTAGAAACGAGGCTTCCTTAAATACTATTTTAGAAATGATTGCTAGCGAAAGCGACTGGAAAAAACTACGTGGATATATAAATATTTTTGAAGAATACTCCACTTTTTTAACCCAAAGGCAAAAGCTTATAACACTTAATTTTCTATTTGAGTTTTTAACTCACAAGGAAGAAGATGTAAGAAAGCAGTGTGCACAGCTAATTGGTAGATTTATAGCTGTATTTGATGAAGTATATAGAAAAGAAGTTCCTGATTACGTAAATATAGCCTCTCCAGAAATAACTAGTGGTGATCTGCTTGATAGATATATTAATTTGTTCCTATCTCCTGACCATAAAATTATTGATGCTCATAGAAAATGGATAGGATTTAGCCTTGAAGACATGGTTTCATCACTTTTTAAACATTGTAGTATTGATCATGGTAAAGATTATATTAATGTATTATTTGAATACTATGATACCTCATACAACTTTGATGAAAATGCTATACTCTATTTGATTCAAACTATCAAATGTATACCATTTAGTAATTATGATGATTTAGATTTAAGTAAGATGATGAATTTTGTAGAGAGAATGAGTAATAGCTACAACTTAGATATAGAGCTATCTATTCTCGAATGTATTTATTACCTATCCTCTCAAGTTAATAGCGGCTTTGGTAAAATAGTTTACAAACTAGCGGATAATGCTAGTTATCCAGATATTTCACCAATAAATTATTTGAAATATAAGATATCTCAAGTACTCAACTTCGATGAAGAAACAAAGAATTTATTTAAAAGCTATTTCCATGATGATTATGAAAAAATATCAGATATATTTCTTAAAAACTTAAAGGCAGCTACAAGTTGGATAATCAAAAAAACCTCTATAGATTTCCTCCTTGAGCTAGCAATAGAATCTCCTAGAGAAAATGGTTTACATACAGCCATGCATTACTGTAATCTAATAAAAGTAAGCGCTACTGAAAATGTCAGAACCCATGCTGGCCAAGCATTGCTTAAACTTTTTCCTTATCTTGCACTTGATGAAAGAAATGATGTAAGTGTGGAGCTCTTGCGTGCTCTTGAAATGCAGGGTTTTCAATTTACTAAATATATACCACCCTATCTAGGAAAAATGCTATTATATTTACATCCTGTAGAGCTAGATGAAGTGATTAACGATTTTATAGAAAAAGTCAAGCAATCCAGTCCTCAAATTACCTTTCTTTTATTGAGAACAATAGGTAGTACTATTGAAAACTATCCTCAATATAAAGAAAGATTTAATGAGGGCCCTGAAAGATATTTAAAAAGGCTTAGAAAAATGTTGGGCATTTTGCTGAATGGACTGGTCAACTATGATTACCAAATTAACCATGAAGCTTTTAGGGTAATAGGAAAGGAAATCTTGGGTTCTTCAGTACTTCCATTAAAGGAAAAGAGCCAAATATTTGAGCTTATACTAAAGAAAATTCTAACACTACTAGTCAAAATCGACAAGGATAAGCTTACCTTCTTAAATAATTCAGCCGCTCTAAATCATATATATAGATTCATATCTGACTATGTGTTTTTATATGGTGGATTTAGTATTAAACATAATCCAAATGTGGCCTTTTTTCCGGGTACCTTTGATCCTTTTTCTCTTAGTCATAAAGAGATAGTAAGGGCCATAAAAAAGTTGGGGTTTGATGTATATTTAGCAGTTGATGAATTCTCTTGGTCCAAGATGACTCAGCCAAACCTACTGAGACGTGAAATCATAAATATGTCCATCGCTGATCAACTAGGAATATATTTGTTCCCTGAAAATATTCAGGTTAATATTGCAAATAATAATGATTTACATGCTTTAAGAAACTGCTTTCCAAACTCTAATGTGCATATAGTAGTTGGAAGTGATGTAATTCTTAATGCCTCATGCTATAAAAATCAGCAAACAGAAGATTCTATCCACGGCTTTCCTCATATTGTTTTTGATAGAAGAAGCATAGTATCAACTGAACATGACGATAGAAAGCTTGATGAGGCTATTCAGAACATTAATGGAGAAATCATAAGACTTACTCTGCCTCCTCAATACGAGGATATAAGTTCTACACAGATTAGAACCTATATTGACGAGAATAGAGATATATCTCAATTGATTGATCCTTTGGCACAAAAATATATTTATGAATATGGTGTTTATAGGAGAGAGCCCCAATATAAGACCTTATTACAAGCTACTCTTTTAAGCATTGAAATAACTGAGGAAATAAACGATACATTAATATCAAAGCTTTGCCATAAATTTTTTGATGACGATATAGATATCTATAATAAGATTTCCAGTATAAAGTCAAAGGTTAATCCTCGTATAATATTGATTAGGGACAATGATAATGACGGTCAAATAATTGGCTTTTCTATGTTTCATTGGATTCGATCAGGTGTATTCTATAGTGAATTTGAAAATCATGAAGTGTCTGAGCATATTAGACAGGATGCTATAGGTAGGATTTTGCTAATTGATGGTATATATATTGACTATTCTTCTAACCATTGTAACTTAAACCAAGTTCTCCTTACTGAAATTCTAGCATTTTGTCTAGCAAAAGATTATACCTATGCCGTATATAAAAATTCTTTTGAATCATATGTATCGAAAGATATCTATGAAACACTTGAGTTACATGGATTTCAGCCAGTACCTTTTAGTTATAAAAATATGCCTGTTTATACTGTAAATATGACAAATCCTTGCACTTTAAATCTTAATATTGAAACAGTTATTAAAGAACCATTTAAGAGCAATAAACATGTAATTGCCTCTATTAAAAGAGCAAGAAAAAAACTCCAATTAGCACTTACTAACCTATATCCCGGCTATTTAGTATTATCATTTGATGCTGAAATCATGCATAAAAAATTAATACATAAAATATGTGAAACTAATAATGTGCCTGTGGAAGTTGTAGAGCCTAGAGTTCTTGGTGATTTTATGTGTGTACCCTTTGGCTCTATATTAAAGGGCTCTATTGTACCTAATACTATTACCAAATCAATGCATACAGAAAAAAGCTTTGAGCCAGATTTGGAGAGTTCTACTATAGTTCCTTCACAATACCATATGAGCTTGGAGAATCAAATAAAACTATTAGGTTCATTCAAAAAGCCAGTAATCCTAATTGATGATTTGCTTCATAAAGGCTATAGAATGAAAGCTATTAGCCCTTTACTTAGACAGGAATGTATAAATGTTGAGAAAACAATAGTAGGAGTTCTTTCAGGTAGAGGCAAAGAATTGTCAGATGTTAGTGGTACACAAGTAGATTCGGCTTATTTTATACCAAATCTAAGAGTGTGGTTTAATGAAAGTCTGCTTTATCCATTTATTGGAGGAGATTCAATACAAGCAGGTAACCACCCAAAGAGACATATGATTCCATCGGTGAATCTGATAATGCCTTACATGTTTCCTACCTTTATTAAAAATACATCTGGGGAAGCTATTATTAATTTATCAGAAACATGCATCCTGAACTCAATTGATATACTTCAAACTATTGAAAGAGAATATTTAATTTCTGAGGAAAAAAATCTAACGCTTAAGTATTTAGGTGAAGTATTCACCACTCCTAGATGTCCTGAATTAGGAAAAAATATAGTATATGACTTGAATATCAAACCATCTGAATATCTTAAGAACGATATTGAAAGATTAAGAAGGATTAAAAAAATAGTAAGATAAGGATATAATAGATATAATGTCCTAATATAATTGCAGAGTTAAGGGAGGAGTAGTATGTTTTTCTATAAAATCGGAAACAAGGTTGCTTTTTCTTTTATTAAATATGATAAATTTTGTGAGATTTCTGAGAGTGAAGCTGTGAATGAGAGTGGATTAGTGTATTTTCTTACGGCCTTGCCACTAAAATCTTCGAGAAGAAGCTTTTCTATATCAGACCCTTCTCTATTATACTTAGAAAATGAAGATTTAAAATTGATATTAGAGCCTACTAATAATGATTTTGATATTAAGAATTGGATTCTTTCTAAAATTAATTCAAGAGAAATTATGGCCATAAATACAAACTACCAAAGCTGGGAAAGTGTAATAGAATATGCCTCACCTACTAAGTGGAAGGTTAACCTAATTGGACTTGGAGACGTTGGTGGAATGCTTTTGACAGGACTTCGACTCTTAGGCGGAGACTGTATCTCTGAAATCGGAATATATTCAAGGTCAATTAAGTCTGTAACTAGGTGGGAGCTAGAGACTAATCAAATATTAGATCCTTTTAATGATGTAAATTATCCAATTGTAAAAAGTATCTCCGAAGATGAATTATTCAACTGCCATATGTTTGTTTTTTGTGCTTCAAAGAATGTACCTAAAGTAGGAGAAAACGTTGATGATGTACGGCTTTATCAGCTTGAGGGCAATTCGGAAATCATAAAAAGGTATGCTCATATGGCAAGAGAAAATAACTTTACTGGAATATTTGCTGTAGTATCTGATCCTGTAGATTTATTGTGTAAGGTTGCACTTATAGAAAGCAATAAAAACTCTGAAGGAGCTATGGACAATAATGGGCTCTCTCCTGATCAGATAAGAGGATATGGTCTTGGAGTAATGAATGCTAGGGCAGCATATTATGCATCTAGGAATCCTATAACACAATCATATTTTAGTGAAGGGAGAGCTTTTGGTCCTCATGGTCAAGGTTTAGTTATAGCTAACAGCATAGAAAATTATGATAAAGAGCTATCAGAATACTTAACTGAAAAAACTTTAAAGGCAAATCTGGAAGTCAGAAATGTTGGATATAAGCCTTTTATTGCTCCTGCTTTATCCTCTGGTGCATTGTCAATAATAAATACTATTAAAGGTAATTGGCACTATAGTGCTACCTTTATAGGTGGAGTTTATATGGGAGCCAAAAACAGACTAACTAATTCAGGTACAGAGCTTGAACGTTTGAATCTTCCAGAACCCTTATATGAGAAATTAGAAGATACCTTTGAAAGGTTGGCGAAAAGCATATGAAGGATCTATATTTAATAGTCCCAGAAAAACCTTCTGAAACGCTTAGTAAAATGATTTGTGCAGTTGTGGAGGGCTGGAATCCAATTATAATTAGAGATGAGCATTGCATTCCTGATTTAAGAAGAAAAAAAATTGTCTTTGCTGTAGAACTTAATAATGCTGGCATAAATATTGGCCTGGATAAAATTCTGATAGAAATATATAATAGAGGAAAAGAGGCACTACTTGGCTCTTTAGGTGGTATCATCATACATTGTGACACTGAATTATATACTAAAACAGTTGCTCAAAATATAATCTTTTTAACAAATAGCCTTGGACTTGGTTTTGTTGGTAGGCCTTTAGTAGAAGCAACAGGTTCATTAAGGAATTTCTTAACCATGCAAAAAGCAACTAAGATGCCTCTTATAGATGTATGCATTAAAAGCTGTAAGGATCTTAGTATAAGTTTAAAGGGAGACTCCTTTTTACCCTTAGAAAACACCAAAATATTAGTTCTCCATGCTAGTAGCAGATCTACATCAAATTCTTTAATGCTATGGGATATGGTAAAAAAACATTTGGGTAACTATCAAATCAATGAAATACATATAGAGAATGGTACAGTCAAAGATTGCATAGGATGCGCATATAAGGTTTGTAAACATTATGGTCAGCAAACTAGCTGCTTTTATGGTGGGATTATGGTTGAAGAGGTATACCCTGCTATACTAGAATCAGATATAATAATATGGATTTGTCCAAATTATAATGATGCTCTATCTGCAAATCTTACTGCTGTTATTAATAGATTAACCGCTTTATTTAGAAAAACTAAATTCTATAATAAATATTTTTATAGCATTATTGTATCTGGAAATTCTGGTAGTGACTCAGTTGCAAAGCAGTTAATAAGTGCACTAAACATAAACAAGACCTTTCGGCTTCCACCTTACTCTACCCTAATGGCTACCGCAAATGATAAAGGGGATATTTTGGAATTGCCAGATATTGAAGACCAAGCTAAAGAATTTGCTATTAACATAATAAACAACACAAAAATAATGGATAAATAATATACCCTTTCTATTATTTATCCATTACTTATTATAACTCTCTTAAATACTTGCTTATTTATAGTGCGTTATCATCAAGTTCTTCTCTTAAGCACATAAGCGCTTCCATAAATGCAGGAAACCCTGCAGTCGGTGCAACTAGCATAAGTGCGTGTTCAATTTCTTCTCTTGTACAACCATGTTTTAATGCCTTTCTTATATGTGTCCTTACTGAATAATGGTGCTTACATGCTGCAGAGATTGAAGCTTTAATTAACCATCGGGTCTTTTCGTCAAGAGGTCCACCCTCATTATGTACCTTTTGTCCATAATTCTCATAGGCTTCATATATGTCTCCATACTTGTCTAGAAAATACTTAAAATTCTTTTCAATTCTATCCATGTCTATTCCCCCAATATTATTATTTAATAATTATTCTACCCTGAAATAATAATATTAACCAAGCTATGTTCAGAACAATCCTTTAAATTAAAGAATTTCATCTAATTCTTTGCTAAATTTTCTTAACTCTGCTACTGTACCATGCTCTTGAAGAACAAGGAATCTTTCTTGTAATCCCTCGATTTCAGTTACTTTTCCTGTGAAATATAGATTTTGTATCTTTTTTAATATATCAACTATTAGAGATGACTTTAATTGAAAAATCTCTTGGGCATCTGTAATTTCATCCTTAATCTCAGACATTTCTTGATCTAGCAAAAAAGCTGCTTCAGCTGCATTTTTAAGTCTTTCCTTTACATCAATTGGTATCTTTTTAGCAAATTTATAATTAAGAGAATGCTCAATAGTTGCCCAAAAATTCATAGCCAAAGTCCTGATTTGTAACTCTGCTAATATTTCTTTCTCACCAAATACAGTATGTACCTTGTATTTTATAATAATATGATAGCTTCTATATCCACTTTCTTTAATATTAGTTATATAATCTCTTTCTTCTACAATTATTAAATCCTTACCATCTCTGTTCCTTATAAGCTTGACAACCATTTCAATATCGTCCACTAGCTGGCACATAATTCGTATTCCAGCAATATCCTCTATTTCTTCTTCAACCCTTTCTAGTGGTACTTTTCTTAATCTAGCTTTATCTATAATACTAGAAACAGCCTTTACCCTACCAGTTACAAATTCAATAGGAGAGTACTCATCAAGTCTCCTATACTCGTTTCTTATGCCTTTAAACTTGATTTTAAGCTCTTCTACAGCTTGTTCATATGGTATCAATAGTTTCTCCCAGTAAAAAATCATAGTATCTCTCCCCTGCGCTTTATTTATTGCTTTACACTGTATAAAAGCACTACTAAAGTTCAAAATAATATATATATTTTAAGCTCTAGAATTATTATACTACTTATCAAATAAATAAATCAACATACCTATTGATTTCGTAGTAAAATCAATAAAAAAACCAGAAATCATCTGGCTTTCTACCTAAAAATCACTTTCCCTTCCACAAATGAGTCTATTATTACTAGAGATTTTAAATTAATGTCTTTTTCTCTTAATAGCTTTCCTCCGTCTTGGAAGCCTTTTTCAATAACTACACCTATTCCCTCTAGAGTTGCTCCACCCTTATTTATAATATCCATAAGCCCTAAAGCTGCCTGTGCATTTGCAAGAAAATCATCTAAAATAAGAATATGATCTTCTGGTTTTATATATTTCTTTGAAACTTTTATCTTATAGGTTCTGCGCTTTGTATAAGAGTAAACATCGCTTTCATATGTTGCCTTGTCTAAATTCTTTGTTGCAATCTTTTTTGCAAATACTACTGGCACATTAAAATATTGAGCAGCTATACTTGCAATAGCAATTCCAGATGTCTCAAGAGTTAATATCTTTGTTATTTTTCTATCCTCAAAGAGTTTTTTGAACTCTTTTCCAATTTCATTTAAAAATGCAATATCTAATTGATGATTTAAAAAGCTATCCACCTTTAAAATATCTCCGTCTTCTACGCTGCCTTCATCTAAAATTTTTTTCTTTAGCAAATCCATTCTTTTACCTCCTCCATATTGTCTTATTTATATGCATTCAGATTTTTATAAAATAACTTCCACAAGATTATTATTACAATGATATCATAAATACCTTTTTTATAAAAGTATTTAGCAAATAATGTTTGCACCAAAAAATTACTTTTTCATAAGATAATACTACATATAATATTTTAAATAAGGAGGTCAGGCATATGGCAGAGAACAACAACATATTAGGTGGTTTACTAGGTGGTTCCGATGACAGTTTAATATTTATTATACTTATAATTTTAGTAATCTTCTTTTTATTTGGCGGAGGATTCGGAAAATACTAAACTTGTTTAAAACTAAAGAGAGGGCTGTTCTTGAGTCCTCTCTTTAGTATGTATAATATTTTAATACAGCATGTTTTTGGTGTGATTTAATTGCATTCCACATATAGATACATTCATAGAAAATATATATAAAAAGGAAGAGATAAAAATGATATTTACAGAATCCTAAATGGAAGCAAGTGTATAATAGTTCAGGATAATGTGGAAAATAATATATACCCTATGCCATTAAATGCAGATGGAAGTGGCCTAGTATACGTAGGAAGAATCAGAAGAGATTTCAGCATCAATAACGGATTAATTCTTTGGGTTGTTGCAGATAATATTAGAAATGGTGCCGCTACAAACACAGTGCAAATACCAAAATTGATAGCAGGTAGCTTGTAGGATGCCCAGTTTTAGGCATCTCCTACTTTCTTATCTTTGATTAACTAATAAATGAACAGTTGGACCTGATAAAACCTTATTGGCTACATTATATACATCCTCTACTCTAATACTATTTATTGCCTCTAAATCTTCAGAAAAACCATCTATTCTTCTACTCATCAACTTCTGATGAAGTGCATAATTACATAAGCCCTCAGAATCCTCAAGAATTGAAGCTATACCTGTTTTCATTACTTTTTTCATTAGACCTATAGTTCTTTCATCTATGATTGTATGCTTGTTTACAATGCTTTCTATACATTCATCAATGGTTTCCTTGGCTTCTACTATATCATCCTCAGCAGCAGCACAGTAAATATATAGAGTTTTTATATAGTCCGTGGCATCTATCTCTGAATATATATCATAAGATATACCTTTATCCTCTCTCAATGCTCTAAAAAGAATTGAATTGGCACTTTCACCAAGTTTATGATTGAGGATCTCCAATGCTAACTCTTCATCTCTAGTGAGAGCATGAAAAGTATAAAGATAAACTATAGTATTCTGTTCTATTTCCTTCTTATATGAGGTAAGTTCAGTGCTAATATTTTTCTCAGTTGCTATATCGTTTTTTAATATTTCTCTACACTGCCAATGATTAAAATATGTCTTTACCTTCTCAATAGCTTCCTCATGTTCTAATGGGGATGCTATACTTATAACAGCATTATTAGGAATATAATATTTATTATAAAATGATATGATTTTTTCTCTAGAAACGTTTTTAATAAGGCTTTCTTTTCCCAAAATATCATATCTCAATGGACTTTTCTCAAATCCTATACTATTTACTTTGTTAAAGCTTAAATGCTCTACATCGTCATAGCTATTTCTAAACTCAGCTAGTATAACGCCTCTTTCTTTCTCTATTTCTCCTGGGGGAAATGTAGAATTCATGACCATATCTGACAATATATCCATAGAAGATTCAAATTCCTCAAAAAGTGCTGTAATGGAAAATACAGTAGCTGTATAGGTAGTATAGGCATTGTATGAACCTGCCCTATCCTCTAAAGCCTGGTCTATATCAATATTATTTCTTGCTCTGGTTCCTTTAAAGAGCATATGCTCAATAAAGTGGCAGAGTCCTTTTTCATTTTCTTCTTCATTAACAGCACCTACGTTAATTCCTAGGTGTATAGAACAAAGCTCTGTATTTCTTTTTATAGTGACTACATTTAATCCATTTTCTAGGGTATACTCTTTCCAATCAAAAATTTGCTTATCCATTGTCAAACTCCTAATCCATAACTGATTGTTTTTTCTCTTATCAGCTTATTTTTTGCCCGAATCTAGGCTATCTATGACATTATAAATGATTTTGAATTATTTTCATAGTAAAAGTTATGGTTGTTTAACATCAAAAAAAATACTATATGCTTAGATTCACATACAGTATATAAAACTAATCAAAACTTATTTTCTTCTCAAAGTGCTGATAATCCTTGAGGTTTTCCTAATCTCCTCCCCAAGTCCAGTCCCTTATTTTAAATGGATTATAACATATATCTCCCTCAATTATCATGCCTTTCTGCACATTGCTCCTATCTATTTAGTTGACACCTTCCTTTGGGAGAATCGTAGCCCCTTTTACATAGGGATTTTGAATTGGGTTTATATCTATGGCTATACCATAGCTATGATTTGAAAACACTCCATCTTTTCCAGTTAACTCTCTTGAACAAAAAGCAGATGTATTGTTGTTAGCCATAGACAATTCATCAACTATATGTATCATCATATTGATAAGGGCTTCCTTTTATGTTAAAAAGATTGATAATTGATCATGCTAACTTAAGTGACAACTCCCTTTTATTTGAAATCTAATACTACTGGGCAATGGTCACTGCCCAGTATGTTGAAGTGGATTTGTGCATCTCTTAGTTTGTCTTGGAGTCTTTCAGAAACAATAAAATAGTCAATTCTCCAGCCTACATTTCTCTCTCTTGCCTTGCCCATATAGGACCACCAAGAATACGCATCCTCCTTATATGGATAAAAGAATCTAAAGGTATCTATGAACCCATCATCAAGTAATACAGTCATCTTTTTTCTTTCCTCATCCGTAAACCCAGCACTTTGCCTATTTGATTTTGGGTTTTTTAAATCTATTTCCTTATGAGCAACATTTAAGTCGCCACATAAAACAACTGCTCTCTCTGAATCAAGTCCTTTTAGATAATTGTTAAAAGCATCTTCCCAGGTCATTCTATAGTCTAACCTGCCAAGCCCTCTTTGTGAATTAGGAGTATATACATTGACCAAAAAGAATTCCTCAAACTCTAATGTAATTACTCTCCCCTCTTGATCATGCTCTTCTATATCCAATCCATATCTTACAGACAAAGGCTTTTCCTTAGTAAATATTGCTGTACCTGAGTAGCCCTTTTTAACTGCATAATTCCAATATTGATAATATCCTTTTAGATCTAAATCTATCTGTCCTTCTTGTAGTTTAGTCTCTTGGACACAAAATATATCTGCATCTACTTCTTTAAAATAGTCTAAAAAACCTTTACCTACACATGCCCTAAGTCCATTTACATTCCATGAAACTAACTTCATTACTCCCCCTCCATATTTATTATTTTATATCTCTACTATCTATATCTTTTTCTAGCTATCAGATCTATTTCAACCTGTGCTCCCAGCGGTAATGAAGCAACTCCTATTGTAGTTCTGGCAGGGTAGGGACTTAAGAACTGCTTTTCATATACTTGATTCATTTCTGGAAAATTCTCCATATTAGTTAGAAATACATTTACTTTAACTACATCATCTGGAGTAAGTCCAGCAGCTTCAAGTACATTAAAAAGATTCTTAAAACACTGCTTTGTTTGTTCTGTAATACTTCCTTCTGCAAGCTTTCCAGTATTTGAGTCTATAGGCGTTTGTCCTGAAAAATAAACTGTATCTCCTGATTCTACTGCATGTGAATATGGACCAACAGTAACTGCACCTTTAGCATTAAAAGCTTTTCTTGACATGAAAAATTCCTCCCAATTATACGTTTTAATTTCTTATCTTTAGTAGATTCTTTATTTTATAAACATTTCCTTCAAAAAATTCTTCTTAGTAAATATTTTTTGCTTTCTAGTCGAAAATGAACATTATCTTTATTATCAATAGTACATAAAAGCCCTGATTAGGCTTAAAAAGTCTAGTCAAGGCTCTATTAAAAAATTATATCCTAGCTACTCCGTCTTCAATTGCTGCTTTTTTAACTGCTTCTGCTACTGCTATAGCAACCTCTTTATTAAATGGACTTGGTATTATCATATCTACACTTAGCTCGTCTTCTTTAACTATACTAGCAATCCCATATGCAGCTTGAATTTTCATATTTTCAGTGATTCTACTTGCTCTTACATCCAATGCTCCTCTAAAAATACCAGGGAATGCAAGTACATTATTTATTTGATTTGTAAAGTCTGATCTACCTGTTCCTATAATAAATGCACCTGCTTCTTTTGCTTCATCTGGCATAATCTCTGGTATAGGGTTTGCCATTGCAAATATCATTGATTTATCACCCATGGTTTTAACCATATCTTTTGTTAGACAATTTGCTGAAGATACTCCAATAAAGACGTTTTTATTTATTATTACATCTTTTAGTTCACCACTTTGTGAATTTCTATTTGTTATTTTAGTCATTTCCTTTTTAATTGGATTTAAATCCTGTCTATCCTTAGATATAGCTCCTTTTCTATCGCATAGAATTACATCCTTTACACCCGCGCTTAATAGAAGTTTTGCTATAGCTATACCAGCAGCACCAGAACCATTTATAACAACCTCTAAATCTGCAAATTCTTTTTTTGCTATCTTTAATCCATTAATTAATCCCGCTAACACTACTATAGCAGTGCCATGTTGGTCATCATGGAAAACCGGAATATCTAACTCTTCATCTAGTCTTTTCTCTATCTCAAAACATTTTGGCGCAGCTATATCTTCTAGGTTTATTCCACCAAATACAGGCTCTAATAGCTTTACTGTTCTAATTATTTCTTCTATATCTGTTGTATTTAAACATATAGGAAATGCATCAACATCTGCATATGTCTTAAATAATATTGCTTTACCTTCCATTACTGGAATAGCACCATAAGGACCTATATCTCCTAATCCTAGCACTGCTGTTCCATCGCTTATCACTGCAACAGAATTGCCCTTGAATGTGTATTCGTATACTTTATCCTTGCAATTTGCTATTTCTTTACATGGCTGAGCTACACCTGGTGTATAGGCCATAGATAAATCGTCTCTATTTTCTACTTTTACCTTGCTTTTTATACTTACCTTTCCTTTATTTTCCCTATGCATTTGTAGTGATAATTCATTGTAGTCTTTCATGAAACTTATCCTCCTAATTATTTAATATTGTCATATAAATTGTTTCCGTAAGTATCAATACATACTACTAAAGGCATATTTTCTACCCTTAATCTTCTAATGGCTTCTGTTCCTAAATCATCATAAGCTACTACTTCTGATTCCTTAACAGAGCTGGCTATTAAAGCCCCTGCACCACCAACTGCTGCAAAGTATACAGCTACATTCTTTTTCATGCTCTCTACTACCTCAGCACTCCTACGTCCTTTCCCTATCATGGCTGATAGTCCTAACTCTAGTAATGGTACAGTCATGCCGTCCATTCTATAGCTAGTTGTAGGACCTGCTGCACCTATTATCTTTCCAGGCTTTGCTGGACTAGGTCCAACATAAAAAATCACTGCATCCTTTATATCAAATGGTAGCTCCTCATTACTATTAATTGTTTCCATTAGACGTTTATGTGCAGCATCTCTTCCGGTATAAATTATTCCATTTAAGGACACTACATCCCCTGCTTTTAATTCTCTTAACACTTCTTTTGTTAATGGAGTGTTTATTGATTTTACAGTCATTTTGTTCACCTCTAGTTTAATATAATCTATAAAACTATCCTACTATGCCTTGAAGAATGGCAGTTGATATTTACTGCAACTGGGAGTCCTGCAATATGTGTAGGATAGCTTTCTATATGAACATCTAATGCAGTAGTTACTCCACCTAAACCTTGGGGTCCTATACCTAATTTATTAATTTTTTCTAATAGTCTTTCCTCTAATCTTGCAAAATGCTCTGATTTATTTCTTGAACCTATTGGTCTTATCAAAGAATATTTTGCTAGGTTGGCTGCTTTATCCATTGTGCCACCTATACCTACTCCTACTATTATAGGGGGGCATGGATTAGGTCCAGCATCCTTAACTGCTTTAATAACAAAATCAAATACCCCTTCTTCTCCATCTGAAGGCTTGAGCATTTTAATTTGGCTCATATTTTCACTGCCGAAGCCTTTAAACATAAGCTCGATTTTCACCTTATCTCCAGAAACTATATTATAATAAATAATTGCTGGTGAGTTATCTTTAGTATTATCTCTAAGAAGTGGATCCTCAACTACTGATTTTCTTAAATAACCATCCCTATAGCCATCTATTACACCATTATTTATGGCATCGGTAATATTACCATTTATAAAATGAACATCTTGTCCTACTTCTACGAAGGCCACTACCATTCCAGTATCCTGACATAGGGGTATCTCCTCTTCTTTAGCTACCTGTGCATTTTTAATAAGCATGTCCAGCACCATATTACCTACTTGTGAGCTTTCCTTATCCTTTGCATTTACAAAGGCCTTCATTATATCTTCCTCTATATATATATTAGAAGAAATGCATTTCTCTGCTACTAGTTTTTGAATAATACTTACATCTACTTCTCGCATCGCCTTCACCTCTTCATGATATTTGGAAACAATTATACTATTATCAGTTATGAGTTGCCCCTATTCATGATTCTATGAGTAATTGCAAAATCCTTCTTTATAGATAAAAAGATTATACTCTAAAATAATTATACATTATCAGTTCAACATTTAGCATAATTACTCGATTCTTGAACAAAACGTAATTTGTTAAATATTCTTTATATTTCAACAACTTGTGATTAAAGCCATTCCTTGTAGGTTAACACTTCTTTAAATTCAAGGCTCCACATTTTGTTGATTATTATTTACAAAAGGGCTATAATGAGCATGGTTAGTTTAAATTGTTAATTTAATAACTATGTTAACAGTTTTTAGAAGGTTTTTTCTTCTTTATATTTTAGTAGTTCAGGTAGAGTTTTCTCGGTCTGGACGTTTAGTCATGTAATTTAAATAACATCATCCATAAGGGGGATTAAAAAATGAGTATAACAGAAGGTCTTACAAACTTTAGAGAAGAAAGTGATTCTATAGGCACAAAGCAGGTCCCTATAGATGCATACTACGGCGTACAATCATTAAGGGCTGCTGAGAACTTTAACATAACAGGTACTAGAATGCATAAAGAATTTATAAACAGCCTTGCCATTGTAAAAAAAGCTTCTGCTATAACTAATAGAGAAGTTGGACTTTTGACAAAAAAAATTGAAACAGCAATAGTCCAAGCTTGTGATGAGATTACTATTGGAAATCTTCATGAAGAATTTATTGTTGATCCTATACAAGGTGGAGCTGGTACATCTGCAAATATGAACGTAAATGAAGTAGTTGCAAATAGAGCTAATGAAATAATGGGAGGAGAAAAAGGGGCTTATAACTTTGTTCATCCTAATGATCATGTAAATATGGGGCAATCTACAAATGATGTTATTCCAACAGCTGGTAAGATAACTATTTTAAAGCTACTTCCTAAAATAATTAGAGAATTAGAAAATTTACATAGCGCTTTTTTAGAAAAATCCATAGAATTTAACGATGTAATTAAAATGGGTAGAACCCAAATGCAGGATGCGGTTCCTATTAGACTAGGTCAAGAATTTAAGGCTTATAGCTCTGTAATAAAAAGAGATATATCAAGAATCATAAGAGTAAGAGATGAGCTTATGGTTGTAAATATGGGTGGAACTGCTATAGGTACAGGTGTAAACGCTGATGATGAATATTTTGATAGGGTAATACCTAACCTACAACTTGTATCTGGTTTAGATTTGCGCCAGGCAGAGGACTTAATAGATTCAACACAAAATCTAGATTGCTTTGTTTCTGTTTCCTCTGTCATTAAGACATGTGCTGTTAACTTATCAAAAATATCAAATGATTTAAGACTTATGTCATCTGGACCAAGGACTGGTTTCGGCGAAATAAATCTTCCTTCAAAGCAAAATGGTTCTTCAATTATGCCAGGAAAGATTAACCCGGTTATACCTGAGGTAATGAGCCAAGTAGCATTTAAAGTTATCGGTAACGATGTTGCAGTAACTATGGCTGCTGAAGCTGGACAATTAGAGTTAAATGCTTTTGAACCACTAATATTCTTCAACTTATTCCAATCCATAGAAATGCTATCAAATGGAATAAATACATTTACTGAAAACTGTATTAAAGGCATTACTGCTAATAGGGAAAGATGTAGAGATTTAGTAGAAAATAGTATTGGAATTGTTACAGCCATATGTCCACATGTAGGGTATAAAAAGGCTGCTGAAATTGCAAAAATAGCAATAAATACTGGTGAACCTATAAGAAATATTATACTTAAGAATAATATTTTAAATGAAGCCGAACTTAATGATGTTTTAGACACAATTAATATGACAGAACCAGGAATATCAGCGAAGTACTTAATAAATCATAAAAAAATAGACCTATAATTAATATAACAAAAAAGCACAGACTATGGGTTTTAACGGCCTATAATCTGTGCTTTTTACTCTATTAAGAATTCTTCAAATATATACTTTCAATTACATTTGAAACATGCTCGCATGCATCACAACACTTTTCTAAGTAGTTATATATTTTATCCCAAGCGGTAATTTCTAAAACGTCCTTGCAGGTTACATACAGATGTCTTACTGCTTCCATAAATAACTTATCCGCCTCTTCTTCAAGATGGTTTACTTCTACAACTAAACCATGCAATTTTTGAGATCTTCGAAAATTATGAAATTCATTTATTAACAGTTTCAATGCTTGGCAACATCTCACAACAACTTCAGTCATTATAATAGCATGATCATGCACATATGTAATATTGTACATATACATGCACATTAAAACATCTTCAATAGTATCTGTTACTTCATCTATTGCATCCGCCATAGCTAATATATCTTCTCGTTCTATTGGGGTAATAAACTCCTTCACAAGAGTTCTTATCATTACATTTCTAGCTTCATCCCCACTATGCTCTATATTATGCATTTCTTTCATTCTTTCTTTTAATTCATCTGCTTTGAAGTTATTTACAATTTCATTTAATAAATTTGCAGCTTGGCAGGAATAATCTGCCAATTCTACAAAGGTATTGAAATAATTAACACCCTTTTTACGATCCATATTCTACCTCTTTCCATAAATAATATTTAAAATACTCTCATAAATAGCAAAGCCATGAGATAACCAATTAATCCACACCCTGGGAAGGTCAAAATCCAAGCAAGAACCATCTCACGAACTACTCCCCAATTTACAGATGATATACGCTTTGCTGCGCCGACACCCATTATTGCAGTTGTCTTAGTATGGGTTGTACTAACAGGCAATCCCAAAATTGATGCAGTAAATAAAGAAATGACTGCTGCAAGATCAGCAGCAAACCCTTGATATGTAGTAAGCTTTACCATATCCATTCCTACTGCCTTTATGATACGGTAACCTCCTATTGAAGTGCCTAAAGCCATCACAGCAGAACAAAGAAAAATTAACCAAATAGGAATTACAAACTCAGTCACTGATGCTTGTCCTTGTGCTAAAAATGCACTTAGCATAAAAACCCCCATAAATTTCTGCCCATCCTGTGCACCATGCATGAATGCCATACCAGCACCACCTACAATTTGGGCATTTCTAAAAAAAGTAAATGTCTTTCTCCTATCAAAGCTCTTAAAAAATAACTCAATTGTTTTTACTACTAAAGTGCCTAATCCAAAGCCCATTGCTGTTGAAAGAATTAATCCATAAAGAACCTTAATCCATTCATTAGGATTAATGCCACTTATACCTCCTTGCAATGCAATAGCAGCTCCAGATATACCAGCAATCAGCGCATGACTCTCACTAGTGGGGATTCCAAACCACCATGCTGTTGTAGCCCAAAGAACAATGGCAAATAGTGCAGCACAAAGTGCTACCAAAGCATTATATGGGTCTCCTCCGAAATCAACCATATTATATATAGTTTGTGCAACTGTTGCATTGAACATAGTCATAAATAAAACACCAAGGAAATTAAAAATTGCAGCCATGATAATTGCTGCTCGAGGAGTCATGGAACGTGTAGAAACGCAGGTGGCAATAGCGTTAGGTGCATCTGTCCAACCATTAACTAGTATAACACTTAATGTTAGAATAGTTGTAATTACAAGTGCTGGATTAGTAATAAGTTGATTTATGTAGTCTAAAAGTGTAACTGTCATTTTACACCTCTCTCATAAGATTTGACATCTTTACTAACTAATAACTCGATATTTTTTTCACTATATAAATCATAGCACTTATTCTATAAATATTCAATTCCCACTTCTTTAGGCTGTATAGATTTTTTCTGTCTTAGGATAATTAGGATAAAAAAATAAGCACATAACTGCGACTTACTTTTTTCCTTTATAAAATTGGCCTTTGTGGGAGTCAACTAGTATATCTCTATTTTCTTTAAAGAAGAAGGCCTCATAAGTTTTACACCTATTACAGCAAAGACTATAAAAAACAAACAGTGATGTAGATATAACACCACTGTTTGTTTTTTATCGTTTTACTACAATAAAGTTGTCTCTTAATAATAGCCAGTTTTGTGGGAAACTAAGTCCTAACTTCCAATAACTAATTCCTCTAAGTCCTAGTTCCTTAATTAAATTAAATTTAGCTTGAATAGATCTAGCATCTTCAAACCATACCTCATGCTGTCTCCCATTAGTACCTGTATAGTTAAAGTGGGGGGCCTGAGCAATAATATCATATTGGATAGGTACATTGTTAATACGTGCAATTTCTATGGCCTGTTGTGGACTTATTGCTCTTGCAAATTGTCCTCCAGGAACAAAAGGCAATGTCCAATCATATCCGTATAAATTTTGTCCAAGCATTATTTTATTTGCTGGCATTACCGATAGGGCAAATTCTACTACATTTCTAACGGGTCCTATAGGTGATACAGCCATTGGAGGACCTCCACTATATCCCCATTCATAGGTCATTAGAACTACAAAATCCACAATTTCACCATGAGCCTTATAATCATGTGCCTCATACCAAGCACCTACTTGTTCGGCACTAGTTTTCGGTGCAAGTGCTGTTGACATTAAAAAGCCTTCAGGTGAAAGTCTATCCTTTGCTTTTCTTAAAAACCTATTATAATCCTGACGATTTTCTGGAGGCAAAAATTCCATATCAAAGTGAATATCACTAAAGCCTATCTCATGACCAATGCTAACTATATTATTTAATAAGGTGTCCTGCAGGTTCTCGTTTGTTAAAATTATTCTTCCAACTTCATCACTAAATTTTCCTCCCTCTAGGTTTGTTATTACCATCATCAAGGTGGCGCCATTTTCTCTTGCAATTTGTGGAAAATTATTTAATGGTGGTGCCATTAAGCTTCCATCTCTTTGAATTTGATAACTAAATGGTGCTAAATAAGTTAAATAAGGTGAAGCTTCTCTTGTCGCTTGCTCTAAAGCTGGGCTTACTCTTCCTCCTATTGGCTCCACATAAGCATTAGTCTCTGCATTTCGCCTTGTTTGTGGAGGTATATATAACCGTTGGCCAATTTGGAGTGGTTGGTCTATTGAAATATTATTTACACGTGCAAGTGTTTGATAAGTTATGTCATATCTTCTTGCAATACTAAATAGGCTATCTCCCGATTGGACCCAGTAAAAGCTTCCCACAATTGGAATAACTAAAGCCTGACCTATCACTAATTGATTAGGATTACTTAACTGATTAGAGGTGATAATCTCCTCAGCTGTTGTGCTATATGCCTGAGCTATCCCAAATATTGTTTGTCTTGCTTGTACTACGTGTATTTGCATTACCCTTACTCCCTTCATATTGAATGTTTATATAATATATATATGTTTTCATTGCTCAAATGTTGATTCTACTTAAGTTATATATTCATTTTAATCATAACTATCTATATAAATATTGATTTACATAAATAAGTATTTACTTTTATTATAAAATCTTATATGCTTAGTATTAGTACCTGGTATTGATATGATGTTATATTAATATACTAACAAAAGAAATACTTTCATACTGATGAAGGCAACAAGAGGAGGATATACATGATGTTACCCAGTTTAAAAATAGGCAATTTAGTTGCAAAAGTTCCTATTGTACAAGGTGGGATGGGAGTAGGAATCTCATTATCATCTTTAGCAGGAAATGTATCTTTAAATGGAGGTATAGGAGTTATTTCTGGTGTTGAAATCGGATTTGATGAACCTAATTATTTTAAAAATAAAAAAGAAGCTAATCTTAATGCTCTAAGAAAGCATATAAGAAGAGCTAAAGAGATTTGTAGCAATGGAATTATAGGCATAAATCTAATGGCTGTGCTTAACAATTTTGATGAGATGGTCAAAGAATCCGTACAAGAAAAAGTAGATATTATTTTTTCAGGAGCTGGTCTTCCACTGGGATTGCCAAAGTACACCAAGGGAACTAATACGAAGATTGTTCCCATTGTATCTTCAGCTAGAACAGCTTCCATAATATGTAGAAGTTGGGATAAACACTATCAGGTCGCACCAGATGCCATAGTCGTAGAAGGACCAAAGGCAGGAGGACATCTAGGCTTTTCTATAGAAGGTCTTTCAGATTCAGCTAATGAACTTAAAACACTAGTAAAAGACGTTTTATGTGCTATAAAACCTACTGAAGAAAAATACGGCAGAAAAATACCAGTTATTGCTGCTGGTGGTATTTTCAATGGTAAAGATATTGCCAGATTATTAAAAGCAGGTGCATCTGGTGTACAAATAGGAAGTCGTTTTGCTGCTACACATGAATGTGATGCTTCTGATATGTTTAAGCAATCATATGTTGAATGTAAGCCTGAAGATATTAAACTTATAGAAAGCCCTGTTGGAATGATTGGACGAGCGATAAAGAATAATTTCTTAAATGAAGCTAAGTTAGGGCTAAAAAAGCCTGTCCAGTGTATCACTAATTGCTTAAAACCATGCAATCCTAAAGAAGTTCAATATTGCATAGCTAGTGCACTTATCAATGCACAAAAAGGAAATTTGAATTCTGGTTTTGTCTTTGCGGGAGCTAACGCACCTCTCATAAATAAAATTGTTTCAGTCAAAGAATTGATAAAAGAATTAGTTTCAGAAACTACGACCTATCTGATGCCCCCCTGCACATTAAAAAGCCTTGAATAGAATTTCAATTCTATTCAAGGCTTTAATTAATCTGAAAGTCCTTCTCAAATTTTCCGCTAATTTAACTATCTCTGTGATTTGTCATAGGGAACACCTTCTGCTTTTGGTGCTCTTGATTTTTTCGATGTAAATGCAAGTACAACCATAGTTGCCAAATATGGCATCATCTTATAGAAAGTCTGATTAATACCTAGGTTGTTCAAAAATGGTATTAATGCTACAGAATACGCTAGAGTTCTAAGAAATGCAAAGAACAAGGATGCAAATAAAATTTTCATAGGTTTCCATTGACCAAAAATCATAACTGCCAATGCCAAAAATCCAAATCCTGCTACTCCTGTATGCCCATTTACATTGCCATCCATGACTCCAACTGAGTAGAAAAATCCTCCAATCCCACCTAGAATACCAGAAATGCAAGTACCTGCATATCTCATTTTATAAACATTGATACCTACAGAGTCCGCAGCATGGGGATGTTCTCCACATGCTCTAAGTCGTAAGCCAAACTTAGTTTTATAGAAAATAATAACCGAAATAATCAATAAAACTACACCTATAAAAACTGTTAAATAAGTTTTCTGGAAAAACATAGGCCCTAATACTGGAATCTTTCCTAAAACAGGTATTTCTCTAATATAAAAGTTCATGTTTGTAGTAACACCATCACTAAATAAGAACATTTTTGAGAAAAGCAAAATAGCTGCTGGTATAAGCATATTCAGAGATGTACCGGTTATAACCTGATCTGCTTTCATATTAACTGCTGCAAAAGATAATAAGAGAGAATATATTACACCTGCCACTGCAGCAACCAGCATTCCTAAAAGTAAAACGGTTTGTGGATCCATACCTGAGCCTTGAACAATTAGTACAAATAAAGCTCCAAAAAATGCTCCAAAAAGCATTATCCCTTCAAGTGCAATGTTTACCACACCACCTATTTCACTGAACATACCACCTAATGCTACAAGAAGCAATGGCATTGCTACAGGAAGCATATTTTGAATTAGATAATATATAGTATTCATTATTCTGCCTCCTCTATACTGTTATCAGAAGCTTTTTGCTTCTTTCTAAGATGATTCTTAAAGAAGTTAGCAACTGTTGTATTCATTATGGATGCAAAAGCTGAGAAGTAAATAATAACTGCAACAACAACATCTATTATTTCAGGCTTATAGCCTACAAGGCTTGCAAGAGTACCCCCACGTTGTATGTGAGAAATAAACACTGCTGATAATATAGTGCCAATTGGATGTGAGTTTCCTAAAAGTGCAACAGCTATACCATTGAACCCATTAGCAGCAATAATATTAATAGGCTCGTAAGTCATACTGCTACCTGCAATAGCTGATGGAGCTAGTATAGCAAATGCTCCTCCAAGCCCTGCAAGACCACCTGCGATTACCATTGTAATAATTATATTTCTCTTGCCTTTCATACCAGCATACTCACTAGCATACTTGTTAATACCTGTTGCCTTCAATTCATAACCAAAGGTAGTTTTTTGGAGCACTATGTACAGAATAATTGCAATTATTATTGCTAAAATAATTCCTAGATTTACATTGGAACCTGGTATCCCAAGAGAAGGAATCTGAACCTCAGATGGTAGATAGTTTGTTCTTGTTTTATTAGACACATACATAACTGAACTTCCTTGAATTAACATATCTACTAGATACATGCCTATATAGTTAAACATTATTGAAGTAATTACTTCATTTACATTTAGAAGAGCTTTAAAAATTCCAGGCATAAAGCCCCAAAGCATTCCTCCGATCATCCCAGCTAAAACAGCAACTATCCAATGTATACTACTAGGCAAGTCCCACATAAATCCTACATATAAAGAAAAGAACATTCCCATAGTATACTGTCCTGATGCCCCTATATTAAATAATCCCATCTTAAATGCAAATCCAACGGCAAGACCTGTCATGAGTATTGGAGTTGCATAATAGAACACATCGCCTATCCTATTGAATCCTCCAAAAACTACATTTTGAAATCCTGCTAAAGCGCTCCCTGGTTTTGCTAAAAGCATTACTAAAAAACCAAAAACTAAACCAAGAATAATAGCCATTAGTGCAGAAGAAAATGAAGAAAGTCCAACCATATTTCTTATACTCTTAAAGTCAAATCTGTTTTTTTTGAGTGTACTATTTTTATCCTGCATCATTAATCTCCTTTACGGTATCACGTTTTGCTCCTGACATGTAAAGTCCAAGCTCTTGTACAGTTGTTTTCTTTGGATCAAGCTCTCCAACTATCTCTCCCTCGTATATGACTAAAATACGATCACTTACTTCCATGACTTCATCCAATTCCAATGATACAAGAAATACTGCTTTACCTGCATCACGCCTAGCAACAAGCTGCTTGTGAACATACTCTATAGCACCTACATCA
>Ga0265293_10001190_pt1 | contig 58145 bp, 53 predicted proteins | sample Munlanlewell138R_FD_192505 | JGI IMG/M metagenome (GOLD analysis project Ga0265293, IMG submission 192505) | Leachate microbial communities from a municipal landfill in Southern Ontario, Canada - Leachate well 138R | ecosystem: Engineered > Solid waste > Landfill > Unclassified | place: Canada...
CCCCTGCTTGTAAGGCAGGTGCTCTTCCGCTGAGCTATCCGCCCCAAGACGCCAGAGTGGCGCGAAGGTTAGTATATCGACCCCCCGATGGTCTGTCAACAAGGGTGGGAGTAGACTATAAAGAGGTAAAAGGACCGGCTGAGCGTAAAGGGTGGAGGTGATCGAAAATGGGGGATCACAGCCTGAGCGGGCGGTACCGGGGCCGCTACAGCATCCTGGGGGCGGTGATGCTGGGGAGCATCCTGGGGCCCATCGACGCGAGCATCGTCAACACGATCCTGCCCACGATCACCAGCAGTTTCGGCGTGGGCATTTCCACGGCCCAATGGGTGACCATGATCTACCTCCTCACCATCAGCAGCCTCCTGCTCTTTTACGGCCGCTTGGGCGATATCCTGGGGTACCGGAAGGTCTACCTCTTCGGCCTCCTGGGTTTCGTGGCGGCCTCGGGTCTGTGCAGCCTCGCCTCGACGATCCGGTGGCTCATCGCCTTCCGCGCCCTCCAGGGGCTGACCGCGGGGCTGACTATGGCAGTGCCCTTCGCCATCGTGACGGCCTCGTTCCCCCCCGAGGAGCGGGGCAAGGCCCTGGGGATCAACGCCGTCAGCATCTCCGTCGGCCTGGCGCTGGGGCCTTCCCTGGGCGGGTTCATCACCTCCCTGTCGAGCTGGCGTCTTGTCTTCCTCATCAATGTGCCCATCGGCCTAGCGGCCCTGGCCTGGGGCTGGCTCGTCATCCCCGAGCTGAAGGGCCAGCCCGGAAAGATCGACGCGGGGGGCGTGGTCACGGCGTTCATCTCCCTCTTTTCGATCCTTTTCTTCGTCCGCCGCCTCCAGGGCCACGGCCTGGACCGGGTCTCGGGGCTGGTGCTGCTGGCGGCCGTATCGGCGGGGGCCGCCTTCTTCCGGATCGAGAAGAGGTCGCCGCAGCCGCTGCTCGACCTCGACCTTTTCCGGAACCGGACCTTCACCTTCGCCAACGTGAGCGCCCTGCTCAACTTCATGTCCCAGTACGTGATGGTCTTCGTCACTCCCTTCTTCCTCCAGGGGCTGCTGGGGTACCCACCCAACAGGGTGGGCCTTGCGATGACTGCCTTCCCGCTGGCCACCATGGCGGTGGCCCCCTTCAGCGGCTCCCTCTCCGACCGGGTGGGCTCCAGGGCCCCAGCCTGTATCGGCGCCGCCGTTTGCGCCTTGGCCCTTCTCCTCATGGGCGGACTGTCGGCCTCATCGGGGGCGGCTGACGTGGCCTGGAGGCTGGCCCTCTTCGGCGTCGGCACCGGCCTTTTCCAGTCCCCCAACCACAGCGCGGTGATGGGGAACGCCCCGAGGTCCCACCTGGGGGTGGCTTCAGGGATCCTCGGCACGATGCGCAACGTGGGCATGGTCCTGGGCGTCGCGGCCGGTGGGGCGGTGCTCTTCGCCTTCGCCCCGCCGGGAGCCTTTCAAAAGGCCCTGCTCGGACCCGCGGAAAGGGCGGCCTTTTCCACCGCGCTGGGGTACGCCTACACGGCCGGGGCGGTCATGGCGGCGCTGTCGGCGGTCACGTCCCTGGTGGGGGCAAAAAGGCCCGGGTAAGGATCCCTCCCAATGATGGGGCGGCCTCCGGCCCGGTCGTTCCTCGGGTGCGGCCCCTTTATGGCGTTCCTATGATGCATCATCAATGGAACAGCGCGATCCGGTCGAAACGGGGAGACCCCCCGCCGGTTTTTTGGTGCAGGGCGTGCCCGACACAGGGGTCGACGAATTTAGGACCAGGGTCGGCTACGAAATCGACATCAACCGCTATTTCTACAAATAGATACTGTCAAGGCCGTTTGAAAAGATCAAAGCCGACCTCGAGAAGATCGAGAAGGGAATCACCAGCTTGCTCGCGGAGGTGACCGAATGAGCCAACAGAAAACCCCCTATCCCGGAGGGGAGATCGTAATTTATCAGGCGGAAGGCGACGGCAGTCAAATCCGTGTTCTGCTTGAAGGTGAAACCGTCTGGCTTACTCAACGACTCATGTCGGAGTAAATACCATAAATCACCATGTTAAAGAGATTTATAGGGATGGGGAGTTGTTGCCCGGGGCAACTATTCGAAAATATCGAATAGTTCAAATCGAGGGAGCTCGCCAAGTTGAGCGCATGATCGATCACTATAACCTTGAAATGATCATCGCAGTTGGTTACCGTGTTCACTCCAATCGAGGCACTCAGTTCCGCCAGTGGGCCACGTCACGTCTGGGCGAGTGCTTGGTCAAAGGCTTTACCCTCAACGGCGAACGGCTCAAAGGCGCCGACTCTGTTACCGATTATTTTGATGAATTGCTGGCCCGCATCCGGGAGATCTTCGCCCTGGCCCGCGACTTCCGCATCTTCGCGATACGCACGGCCCCTGCCGGGTGTTGTGTCCGGCCGGTCCCGCCATCTCCAGCCCGAGTGTTTCTGGCCCGTGGATTTATTGAAGCTGGCGGAGCGACTTCTCAAATCAAGAGTGGCGCGATAAGCTTACCGAAGAATGTCGACGATTCGGCCCTTGCCGCTGCGGGATGCCGCTGTTGCATCTGCCACAAGTAAGGAGATGTTCTGCATTGGATATACCACGGATATTCAACATCACCGAAAGCGCCCACCGCATTCATAACCCGATCACGCCCGAGAAGCTCGCCACTCTCGGCGCGGCGCTGCGCCTGGAATCGGGAGCCCGGGTGCTCGACCTCGGCAGCGGTTCGGGGGAGATGCTGTGCACCTGGGCGCGCGACCACGGCGTCATCGGCACCGGCATCGACATGAGCCGGTTGTTCACCGATCAAGCGAAACTCCGCGCCGAGGAACTCGGCGTCGCCGGTCGAGCCAGGTTCATCCATGGCGATGCCGCCGGCTATGTCGCCGATGAAAAGGTCGATGTAGCGGCCTGTGTCGGTGCCACGTGGATCGGCGGGGGAGTAGCCGGCACTATCGAGCTCCTGGCGCGGAGCCTGCGCACCGGAGGGATCATCCTCATCGGCGAGCCCTATTGGCGGCAGCTACCGCCGACGGAGGATGTTGCCAAGGGGTGTCTTGCCGACTCGATCTCCGACTTTCTCATGCTTCCGGAACTTCTCGCGTCCTTCGGCCGCCTTGGCTATGACGTTGTTGAGATGGTTCTGGCTGACCAAGACAGCTGGGACAGGTATGAGGCTGCCAAATGGCTCACCATGCGCCGATGGCTTGAAGCCAATCCCGACGACGAGTTTGCGAAAGAGGTTCGAGACCAACTTACCTCGGAACCCGTGCGCTACGCCGCTTACTCGCGTGAATACCTGGGGTGGGGTGTGTTCGCGCTGATGGCCCGTTGATAACGCTGAAGGTTTTTGGTTAACGGGGGGGAGAAGGGAGTTATTGTCAAATCTGGTGTACGGGGTCTCAAGCGGCGCTCCTGCCTGGCTGATCTGTTGCCCTTACACCGTCTTTGAAAACGACGCCTTCGATCACTTCGCCGATAAGATCGAACCCCTTGATACGCTTCCACCTCTTTTCAGCTGACTGGATCAGCTTGAAGACCATGGCCAGCGTCGCTTCTCTCGATCCGCAGCTTCTTGTCTTTGCGGTTCTCAGCCTTACCGTTGAAAATGTAGATTCTATGGGGTTCGTGGTTCTTATGTGGATCCAGTCAGCCTTGAGCCTGGAGATCGTTCTTGCGAAGAGCCCCCGGGCTTCTTTCCCCAGCAGGCTGACGAGCGCTTCCTGGAAATCCCCCGTTGATATACCCTTCAGGTAAAGCCAGGGAAGAAGTTCATTGATGTTTTTCGCTCTCTTCAAATACGGAGGAAGCAACGAGCTGTTGAACTTGATGCCTGAACCGCTTCTGTCACGCACCTTTGGAATCTTGATCTCTGCCTCTCCTATGCCAGTCTGTATGGTTCGTTCCGGCAGGTATCCCTTTCTGACCACCGCTAGCCGTCCATCGGGAAGCCTGTTTTGAGCCTGTTTCTTCAACAGGAGTTCCAGTTCTGATTCAACCGCATGGGCAATGAGTTCTCTGGCTCCTTTTCTGAGAAGTTCCGTCAATGAGTCGGTCAAGGTCGCATCTGGCTCGAATAGTGAAGAAAGGGTGGAATTTTCCATGGCGTATCCCTCCAATGTCGGTTGTGGCTTGGTCGTTCCAACCAACAAGGATACGCCGCTTTATATTGCAACTCCATACACCAGATTGGAGCTTAACTCTGGAGAAGGAGAACGGTTATGAAAAGCGTTGCATGGGGGAGCCAATGAAAAACGATCGCGGCCGGGAAACCGGCCGTTTTTTTATTCCCTGCAGGGCCTGAACCGGCGGATCATGGGACAGCCGTAACGGCGGCTTGTATGATTTGTTTTGAACCTGTAGGATTAAGCAATAATATTCTCAGGAGTAAACCGTTAGGATAGCGATAAGGGAAAGGACTCGCCTTTGCCGCGCCCTACTTCATCCCCAGGGAAAAACGCCCCCGTCGATCTTAATTCTCGCCCCCCCTTTTTCGGTATCCAAAACTCAAATCGGAGGTGCGCCATGAGCCAACGCCTGGATTACAAGGAAGCCTCGCCCGAGGCGTTCGATGCCCTGATCCACATCGAAAGGGTGATCCATAAGAGCGGCCTGGAAGCGTCGCTGCTGGACCTGGTCAAGTGCCGCGCTTCGCAGGTCAACGGCTGCGCCTGGTGCCTGGACATGCATACCAAGGACGCCCGTGCCCGGGGGGAGACCGAACAGCGCCTGTATTTGCTCCCGGCCTGGCGGGATGCGCCGGGCTACACCGAGCGTGAGCGGGCTGCCTTGGCCTGGACGGAAGCGGTCACCCGGATCGCCGTGCAAGGTGTGCCCGACGACGTCTACGCCCAAGCGCGCGCTCACTTCAGCGAGAAGGAATTGGTCGACCTGACCCTGGCTATCATCGCCATCAACGGTTGGAACCGGATGAACATCTCCTTCCGTACCAAGGTCGGCGACTACGTCAGCCCCCACGGGGCGGCACCCAAAAAACCGAAGTAAGATATTCCAGCCTGGGAGGGCAGGAGGATGGACCGGATGGATATTCAAACGAAGCGGGCTTATGAACCGGCGTCAAAGGAGGACGGCATCCGCGTCCTGGTGGACCGCTTGTGGCCCAGGGGCATGAGCAAGGAGAAGATGGAAGCGGACCTGTGGCTCAAGGAGGCGGGGCCGAGCACGGAACTACGGAAATGGTTCAACCACGACCGTGACAAGTGGGAGGAGTTCAAGAGCCGTTATTTCAAAGAACTGGACGGGAACGCTGAAATGATCGGTGAACTCCTGGAGCTGGCGGCCAAGGGGCGCGTCACCCTCTTGTTTTCGGCCCATGACGAGGAATACAACCAGGCCGTTGCCCTGAAAGAGTACTTGCTGTCGAAGCAGGAGTAGGGCGCCGGCCTTTGGCCGGATCCTGCCGATGATGCCGCCGTCACGAGGGCGTCGATACCCTCGTGACGGCGGCACTTTTTATATTTCTGCTTCAGGAGTAGCGGATCGTCTTGCATTCTATTTATCGTTAATCGCTTGACAGGCGATTATCCTGTAATAGAATACGACCATGAAGAGCCATTTGGGAGAGATGGAATCACAGTTTTTTGCTTATACCCAGATGCGCAACGTAACCAAGGTAAGGTCTGGAGACCTGGAGGGTCCGCTGGGGTTGACCAGGGACCAGGAGCGGCGTCTGCTCAGCCGCCTTGCCAAGGCCGGGATCATTGTCCGCGTGCAACGGGGATTGTATCTTCTTCCGCCCAGGTTGCCGCTGGGTGGAGCGTGGGACCCGGGTGAGGCACTAGCCCTGACCACGTTAATGGAAGCGCAGAATGCGCGATACCAGGTGTGCGGACCCAACGCTTTCAACCGTTACGGTTTCGACGAGCAGATCCCCCTGAGAACCTACGTTTATAACACGGGGATCTCGGGAGATCGAAAGGTCGGGAAGGTAGCCCTCACCCTTATCAAGGTGGCAGAACAGAGGCTGGGTGACACGGAGGAATTTTCAACCCAGGGCGGCCAGGTCCTGGTCTACTCCTCCAGGGTTAGAACGCTTGTAGACGCGGTCTATGACTGGTCGAGGTTCAACAGTTTGCCCAGGGGTTATGACTGGATATGCCAAGAACTCTCTTCCGGCCGAATAGATATGGAACGACTGGTGGATAGTGCCGCCAGGTTTGGTGACGTGGGGACAAAGCGGCGCATCGGTTTTTTGCTGGACCGCGAAGGGGTAGGACAGACCCTTCTCCAGAGGCTGCAAGCCGGCCTGAAAGAAACCTCAAGCCCCATCCCCTGGATCCCGACCAAGCCCAAGATCGGAAAGGCCGACTCAAGATGGGGTGTTGTGGATAATGCGAGCGCCTGATCTTCCTTCTATTCGCAACCATGAAGATCCTGTACTTTTTCGTGAAGCCCTGTCATTCACCGCCGCCTAAACCGGTTTTACCACTCGACTGATCGAGAAAGATTATTTTTGTACGGTCCTTCTTTCGTACCTTGCTCACAATAGTACAGAGCTTGTCTTCAAGGGGGGTACTTGCCTTTCCAAGGTGCATGCTGATTTCTATCGCATGAGCGAAGACCTGGATTTTGTCATTTCTTCTCCTAGTGATGCCTCCCGAAGAGAAAGAAGTATCCGTGTGGTTGGTCTCAAGGAGGCTATTAAGGACCTTCCGCGCAAAATCGCAGTTTTCAATCCAGTCCAGAGTTTAAAGGGAGCTAATGACTCAAGACAATACCTTGCCGAGATAGGGTACATTTCACTGATCTCCGGGGACATCGAGACCGTAAAACTTGAGATAGGTCTTCGGGAACCGATATTAACGCCGGTGTCGATGGCTGCCGCACGGACTATCCTGAGAAACCCAATCTCCGCAGGATTCTTTGTCCTTCCGGTGAAGGTTCCGAGTCTTTCGCTTCTCGAGAGTTTCGCCGAGAAGTTCCGAGCCGCCCTTTCTAGACAGAAGCCGGCGATCCGTGATTTTTACGATATTGACTATGGTGTGAGACATCTAGGTATTGATGTCAACGATCCTGACCTTGCAGATCTTTTAATAAAGAAAATGGCTGTCCCTGGTAACGGACCTAGTGATGTTTCAAGGGCCAGCTTAGATGAACTTCGTCGGCAAGTGCATTCCCAGCTAAAACCGGTTCTCCGGGGGAAAGATTTCGAAGAGTTTGACATGGATCGTTCCTTTGAGGTAGTGGCGAAAATGGCTTTAAAGATTCACCCAACAGGAGAGTACGTATTTTTCTGAGTAAGGTGCGTTGTCGGGGTTGAGTTTTTTCTCCATTGCCTACTTCCCGTCACTAAAGAAAACCGTCGGATCTATCCCCGACAATGGGCCTTTCCTCGAACAAGAGCATACCATGGTGATTTGATCCTTTCCGGTCAATCCTTTTCTGATTTGAAGCCTGTCATGACGCTTGCCAAAGTGTTAGGACCAAAGTGTTAGGACCAAAGTGGGTTGGGCCTCTCATTTTCCCTGTTGACAGGGGAGCCCGAAGTATTACAAATTACGAAATAAGTTTAAGGGGGCTCACCCCATGAACATGGCCGATGCACTTTTGTCTCCCGCGTTCAATGGACAACAGCATGTCGGTGATCCTGCGTAGGTGCCCGCGGTGTCCTCGACGATCTCCATCATGGGCCTGCGGAGGTTGGTCAGGAGAGCGTCGTCCACCTTGAACTTTATCGAGTGCAGCGCGAGCCTGGTGTGCGACGGTGACAGTTTTTCCGAGAGGTCGTCGGCTGTGAACTTTTTCAGCGCCCATGATGATCATTCCTTTCATTCGCAGCGGGATCGGGAAGCAGGAGCCCCTGTCCCTATTACCCGCGGGAGCTTCCACGGCAGAAGGATATCACGTGGAGCGCCTCCGCCGCTCGCTTAAATGGTCCAGCAAGCGATCCACGGCTTCCAGGTATCCAGCCCACCCTTTGCCCTTGATGGTCCCGATGCAGGCTCCGCGTATGAAAGACACCCGGCGGAAGGCTTCTCTTTTATCGGGGTCGCTCAGGTGCACTTCCACCGTGGGAATGCCCACCGCCCTCACGGCATCGAGCAGCGCTATGCTGGTGTGGGTATAGGCCGCCGGGTTGATCACTATCCCGTCAAAGGCCCCCGCCGCTTCCTGGATGCAATCCACCAGTGCTCCTTCGTGGTTGCTTTGGCGCACTTCCACCTGGACATCCCGCTCCCGGCAGTGTCGCTGGATAGCGGCCACTATCTCCGGGTAGCTCTTTTCGCCGTAAATACCGGGTTCCCTGCTCCCGACAAGGTTCATGTTGGGCCCGTTAAGCACCAGTATGCGCATGAAATTCCTCCATGACCGCCTGGGCGACCTCGGGCAACCCTTGCGACGCGTCTATCCTGGCATCGGCAACCTCCTGGTAGATGGGGCCGCGCTGACGATACAACCGGTCCAGGTCTTTGGAGAGGGGGCGTCCCTGGAGGGCGAGGTCGGCCAGGGGACGGTCGAGCCAGTAGACCCTGCCATTCTGCCGCAAAGCCGTTCGGTTCGCCTCATCCAGGATGGCACCTCCGCCGGTGGCGATCACCAATCCGCTTTCCCTGGCCACCCGGCGCAGGATTTCCCCTTCGACCCGCCGAAAAGCCCGTTCCCCATCCCCCTCGATGATGTCCGCCGGACTGCGGCCGCTTTCTTCCTTCACCATCTCGTCCGTATCACACTTTTTGCGCCCCCTTTCACCGGCGACAATCTCCGCCACCGATGATTTCCCGCAGCCCGGCATCCCCACCAGCACGATGTTTTCCACGGCCCGCAGCAGTGCGGCATGGATTTGTCCGCTTTTTTCAGTGGGGATCCTCCTGCGGAGGAAGGTTTCCGCGGCCAGGCGCCCTTGCTCCACCAGCATGGGCAAACCGCAGGCACAGGGAATGTGTCGTTTCCGCGCTTCCAGCAGCAGCTTGGTTCTCAGGGGGTTGTAGATAAGGTCCACCACCGCCTCCAGGTTGGTGAAAACGTCAAGGCCAAGCGGTGTTTCCTCCACCTGGGGGTACATTCCCGCGGGAGTGGCGTTCACCAGCACCTGGGCGTCGGCGTGGCGGCGGATGTTGCCGTAGTTGTCCGCCCCCGAGCGGGAGACCATGACCACCTGCCTCGCCCCCGAATCCCGGCAGGCCAGGATGACCGTCTGCGCGGCGCCGCCGGAACCCAGCACCAATACCTTTTTCCCTGCCGGGTCGACCCCGGCCCGCCGGATCAGGTAGAGGAAACCTCCGTAGTCGGCGTTGTCACCGTGTATCCTTCCCTGGTCGTCGAAGCCCAGGAGGTTCACGTTCCCCAGCCGTCGCGCGATATCCGCCAGGCTGTCGCAAAAGGGGAGCACCCTTTTTTTGTAGGGAATGGTCACGTTAAGTCCGGCCAAATCCCCACCGCGCAGAAAGGGCTCAACCTTGTCCGGCGCCACCTCGAACAGGCGGTAATCATCGATGCCCAGTTCCCTGTAGATGAAGGGAGAGTAACTGTGGCCCAGTTTCTCCCCCAGCAACCCGTAGCGCATCATCAGATCTCCCTGTAGCTGCCGAGGAAATCAAAGAGGCGCCCCGAGGCGGCGCATTCACCCAAGAAGCGCACCACTTCGTCGGACCATACCGAGGCTTCCAGGTCGATGTAGAACAGGTGTTCAAAGTCATTCCCGGCGATGGGCCGGCTTTCCAGCTTGGTCAGGTTGAGGTCCAGCGCCGCGAATCGGACGATCATGCGGTAGAGGGACCCCGAGGTATGGGGCAGGCAAAGCACCAGGCTTACCCGGTCCGATCCGGGGTAGATTTCCAGTCCCCGGGCGACACATATAAAACGGGTGTCGCCCTTCCCACCGCCCCGCGCCTGGTCGACCGGGACCTCGAGGTCGCCAGGGACAGTGTCGTCCTGGGCCGAGGTGTGCAGGCGTGTGCTTCGCACGATATGGAATCCGAAGCGGTGCATCAGGCCGTAGACGCTGTCCAGCGAGCTGCCGGCGCCGCTTTCGATGGGCAAAACGCCGTAGTCGCATAACCCCTGGTCCACCGCCTGGAACACCCCCTCGAAGTTGCGGAAGTAGAAAATTTCCGCCCTGGAGAAGAACCGGTCGCAGGCTGCCTGGAAACAGGTCCCCTGTGTCCCGGGGCAGGCGACGGTGCCTCGGCGGGGGAACCGGGGTTCGGTTTCGGCGATGGCCCTTTCGATTTTTCGCCCAAGTTCGGTCTCTTCACCCATGAGAGCGGCCTGGTAGGATCGGCTGAGGTCGAACAAGACCGAGTAAAACATCCGGAGGTAGACATCCAGGGGTTCACCGGCCCACTTGCCGACCCGGGTCAGGATCTCCCGCTCCCGACCGGTGTCCAGGACATCGACGCGACGCTTCTGTTTCTCCTTGGCGATCTGGCCGCAAAGATCCATCCTCCGGCAGACCAGGTCGGTGATCTTCGCGTCCAGTTGGTCAATTTGTACTCGCAGTTCCGTCATTCCCATGATCCATTCCTCCTTGCGTTATTACAGGATGCTGTCCAGCAGAACGATGCCCGCGGCGGCCTCCACGCAGGGGACAGCCCGCAACACGATGCAGGGATCGTGCCTGCCGGGTACTCGCATTGTCTTTTCCGTCATGGTGGCGAGGTCGACGGTTTTTTGTTCCATCGCGATGGATGAAGTCGGTTTTAGGGCTACCCGAAAGACCAGGGGCATGCCGGTGGTGATCCCGCCCAGGATCCCCCCGTGGTGGTTTGTCCCGGTGACCACCCGCCCGTCCTTCAGGCGGTAGGGGTCGTTGTGCTGGGAGCCCCTCATTCCCGCCGCGGCGAACCCCGTGCCGAACTCGACCCCCCGAACTCCGGGGATACCGAAGAGGGCCGACGACAGCCGGTTTTCCATGCCGCCGAATAGGGGGTCTCCGATCCCCGCCGGAATGCCGATGGCGGCGCACTCCACGACGCCGCCCACGCTGTCGCCCTCGGCGGCCGCGGCCAGGATCTCCTTTTCCATGGACTGAGCCTTGGACTCATCGAGGACGGGGATCCGGCGGGTCGTGGGTAGGGCCAGGTCCTCCAGGGCCAGCTCCGTCGGGTGGAACCGCCGGTCGCGCGCGGAGCCCACCTGTTCGGCATGGGCGCCAAGGTGGATCCCGCGGCGCTTCAGGATCTGTATCGCCACGCCGCCCGCGACGCAAAGGGGTGCCGTCAACCGGCCTGAGAAATGCCCACCTCCCCGGGCATCCTGGTATCCGCCGTAGCGAAGGTGGACGGGGTAGTCGCAGTGGGAGGGGCGTGGTCTGCCGCTGATTTCACGGTAATCCTCCGGCCGCGCATCGGTATTTTCGATGACCGCGCAAAGCGGGGCGCCGCAGGTGCGCCCGCCCAGGAGCCCGGACAGGAAGCGGGGCTCGTCCTTCTCTTGGCGGGAAGTTGAAAGGCCTCCGCCCCCGGGGGCTCGCCGCCTCAAAAAGAACCGCAGTGCCTCCAGGTCGATCTGCTCTCCCGCGGGCAGGCCGTCCATCACCACGCCGATCGCCGCTCCGTGGGACTGGCCGAAAAGGGAAATACGCAGTTTTTCACCCATCATTGACGACATCGCAATCTCCTCCCAAAAGGCGGTAATCCTGGAAAAAGGAAGGGTAGGACTTGTTCACCGCTTCCGCTCCCAGGAGGGTTGTCTCTTTCCGGCAGCCGAGGGCGGCGATGGCTCCCGCCATGGCAATGCGGTGATCGCCGCGGCAATCCACCGGACCGCCCTCCAGGGGGACGCCCCCCGTCACCACCAGGCGGTTCGTCTCCTCCCGGGCATTTCCTCCCAGGGCCCGTATCATCGAAGCGGTGCTCTCCAGCCGATCGCTTTCCTTCAGCCTCAAGCGCGCCGCGTTTTCGAAGAGGGTCTCCCCCCGGGCGTAGGCGGCCACCACCGCCAGGACGGGGACGATATCGGGGATCTCCCGGGCATCTATCACCGTGACCCCCGTGAGGGGCCCACCGGAGGTTTCAAGGGCCTTCCCTTCCCACCGGACGGCCGATCCGAATTGGCGGATCAGCCCGGCCGCGGCTCTGTCCTTCTGGGTTGATTCGCGGGAGAGCTCGAGGCAGCGCACTTTTCCCCCCAGGGCGCCCCCGGCCAGGAAGAAGGCCATGTTGGACCAATCTCCCTCGATGACCATTTCCCCCGGGGATCGATACCCCTTCCCGGGAGGGACCAGGAAACCTCCGTCGCAGGCCGCCACCGGCACCGAGAATTTTCCGAGCGTTTCCATCGTCATATCGACGTAACCGGAGGACTCGAGAGGTTCGCGAAGCCGGACCACGCCGCCACCGGGCAGAAGGGGCAGGGCGAGCAGCATCCCGGAAATGAACTGGGAACTCACGTCCCCCGGCAAAAGGTATTCCCCCGGCCGCAACTTGCCCTTCAAAACCAGGGGCAGCCGGTCATGGTCCACCGTCACTCCCCCTTGCCTCAGCGACTTGACCAGCGGCCCGATGGGCCGGTCGGGCAGGCGACCCGCGCCTACGAACCGTCCGCCGCAACCCAGCGCCGCCACCACGGGCAAGAGGAACCGCAAGGTCGAGCCGCTCTCACCGCAGTCCAGGAGCGGATTTTCCGGCAGGCCCTGCGCCGGGGTCACCAGGTAGGCATTGCCCTTTCGTGCGAAGGATGCCCCCAGGGTCTCAAGGCAACGCCGGGTGGCCAGGACATCCTCGCCCGCCCAGGGCCGCATCGCGATACGGGTGGGCCTGTCGGCGAAGGCGGCGGAGATCATGGCGCGGTGGACGTGGGACTTCGAGGGGATGGCCTCGATGAGGCCCTTCAACCGTCCGGGTCGGCAGACTACGCGCATGGGGGCTCCTCCATGCCCAGCGAGAGGATCTCCGGCAACCTTCCCGCCTCGACAGGGTAGAGAAAGCACTCTCCCACTCTCCGGGGCATCACCAGGGTGAACTCGTCGCCCCGGCGCTTTTTGTCGCCCAGGGCCGCCAGGGCCAGTTGCCGCGACGAATAGGGACACCGGGTGGGCAGATCCATCGCCCTGAGCGCCGACTCGATCTTTTCGGCTACGCCGGGAACGCATATACCCATCACTTCGGCGGCCCGGGTGATGATCAGCATCCCAAGGCCCACCGCTTCCCCGTGGCGGAGGGTATAGCCGCTCAGCATTTCGGCGGCATGACCGGCGGTGTGCCCGAAATTCAGTAGTTGGCGCATGCCCTTGTCGGTCTCATCCCGTTCCACGATCTCGGCCTTCCGCCGCACGCAGTGCGTCACGATATCCTCCCAGGGCGTGTAAAGCCCTTCCCCCAAGCGTTGGAACAGCGCTTCGTCCCCCAGCATGCCGTACTTGAGGCATTCCGCCCCGCCTGAAGCCAATTCCTCCCTGGGTAAACTCGAGAAGGTGCCGCAGTCGCAAAGCACCATCCTGGGCTGCCAGAAGGCGCCGACCAGGTTTTTCCCGGCGGCCAGGTTCACCGCCGTTTTCCCTCCCACCGAAGAATCCACCGCCGCCAGCAGGGTGGTCGGCACCTGGATGTAGGGGATGCCCCGTTCGTATACGGCGGCGGCGAAACCCGCCAGGTCTCCCACGACGCCGCCGCCCAGGGCGACGATGAGATCGGTCCTGGTGAATTTTTCTTCCGCCAGCGATTCCAGCAGAAGGGAGAGTTGGGCCATGTTCTTGGACCTTTCTCCCGGGGGCACGACGTGACGCACCACCCGGAAGCCGGCCCGGGTGAAGGACTTGGCCGTCATGCCGCCATAAAGAGGGTCCACGGTCCCGTCGCTGACGAGGGCCAGCGAGCAGGGGCCGTGGAGCGCCGAAACGCTTTCCCCGATGCCTTTCAGCAGGTCCCGGCCTATCCAAACCTGGTAAGACCGCCCTGTCTCCACGTTTATCCCTATCGACGGCATCACTGGGCACCCCCGGTTTCCGGGATCTCTTTCTTCCCTTCGCTGCCTTCCTCCAGGAGGCCCAGGAGGGCGGAGGCGTTCCCTTCTTCCAGGGCCCCGAGGTACCGCGAAAGGCGAAAGATCAGGGCCCTGATCTCTCCCGCGAGATTGAGCCGGTTCTCCAGGAAGATCTCCGTCCACATCTCCACGTTCAGTTCCGCGACCCTGGTCATGTCCCGGAAGGTGCCGCCGAAGAATTCGGGCCGCGTGGCGGAAACGCCCTTGACATAGGCGTTGGCAATGACATGGGGAAGTTGCGAGGTGTAGGCTATCATCCGGTCGTGTTCCGACGCGGGGCAGGTGTGGACGCCGGCGAAGCCGCAGGTGAGGAAAAAATCCGTGAGCATGGCCATCACGGTCTTTGGCGTATCCGAAGAGGGGGTCAGGATCATCGGGGCACCGACGAAAAGCACTTCGCTGGAGGATCGGTAACCCCATTCGGCCTTCCCCGCCATGGGGTGGCCGCCCACGAAATGGAAACCCTGCCGCCGCGCGATGGGGATGAGAGCCTCGCAGAGGGGATCCTTGATGCCGCAAAGATCCGTCACGCAGCTGCCCTTTTTTATCGCCCGGGCATGCTGGGTGATGAATTGGACAGCAGCCCCGGGGTAAAGGGCCACCAGCAGGAGGTCGCACATGGATAGCCCCTCCTCATCCAGCACCCCGTCTATGGTGCCCTCAGCGAGGGCCGCCCTCAGCGCCGAATTGTCCCTGTCCAGCCCCAGGACCCGGTGCGTGGTGAAACGCCTCGCGGCCTTGGCCATGGAGCCCCCGATATGACCCAGGCCCGCTACTCCTACGATCATGACGTCACTGCGGCCGCACCGGCCAATATCGCCTGGAAGACAAGATCCGCCGCCTTGGCCAGATCATCGAAGGCCTCCGGCGTCAGGGACTGGGAACCGTCACTGAGCGCGTGGGGTGGATCGTTGTGCACCTCGATGATCAGTCCATCCGCACCGGCAGCGATGGCGGAAAGGGACATGGGGCGGACGAGGCTCGCCATGCCGGTGGAGTGGCTGGGGTCGATGATCACCGGCAAATGGGAGAGTTGCTTCAACATGGGCACCGCCGACATGTCCAGGGTGTTCCGCGTGCAGGTTTCAAAGGTGCGGATCCCCCGTTCGCAAAGGATCACCTGCTCGTTGCCCCCCGCCATAATGTACTCCGCGCTCATCAGCAATTCTTCCAGGGTGCTGGAAAAGCCCCGTTTGAGCAGGACTGGTTTTCTCAAGGTTCCCAGGACGCGGAGCAACTCGTAGTTTTGCATATTCCTGGCCCCCACCTGGAAGACGTCCACTTCATCGAAGAAGGGTAACTGGCTCGGGTCCATGATCTCCGTCACGATGGGCAGCCCTGTCTCCTTTTTCGCCAGGAGCAGCAGGCGGATCCCCTCCTCGCCAAGGCCCTGGAAGGAGTAGGGGGAGGTCCTGGGTTTGAAAGCGCCTCCCCGGAGCATGTTTGCGCCGGAACTCTTCACCGCCCGGGCCACCTTGAGGATTTGCTCTTCCGATTCGACGGAACAGGGCCCCGCGATCAGGACCGGTTTCCCGCCGCCGATGGTGACGCCGCCCACGGTGATCACCGTGTTCTCCGGGTGGAATTTGCGGTTGGCATTCTTGTAAGGTTCCTGGACCCGTTTGACGTCCTGCACTATTTCCATGGAACGGATCAGGTCGATGTCCAACCGGGCGGTGTTACCCACCAGGCCCAGGATGGTCTTTACCGTTCCCCTTGAGATGTGTACACGGAAGCCCAAGTTTCCCAGTCTCCCGATAAGTTGCTGGACCTGTTCCTCCTTAGCGCCGTCCTCGATCAATAAAATCATGTCGCCATCTCCCAACTTTTAAGGATCTTTATATAAAAAAAGGTCCCGCGGCGTCGACCGCAGGACCTTTTGTTGTCTGGCTTTGATGAAGGGGGAAAGGGTTTGATATCAGGGGTCCTTGTCAGTCAGGCGCCAACATGCTGTACCCATGTAATAGGTATAGCTGGAATAGGCGTAATACCTGACCGAGCAAGTAAAACAGGAAGCAGATGACATTGGCCGCACCTCGCCTGGCTGCCTTTTGGAAATTTCGGCCAACATATCACGTCGATATTCCCCTTGTCAAGCACCGGTGCCCAGCGACGGTTCCGATCGCGCGGCAAGTGTATGCAACGTAGGCCCTTCAGGGATATAATGAAAAAATAAAATGCGGGCTGGGGCATGACTTGCCCCGCGGGGGTGATAAAAACGATTACCATCTACGGATGTGGGGCTCTTGGCGGCCGCCTCGCCGTTCAGTTTCACGAAGCGGGAGTGCCGGTGCAGTGCCTTTCACGGCCGGGAGCCCACCTCGAGAGCATCAGGGCCCGGGGTCTCCTTTTCAGGGATGGGGCGGGCGAAACCAGGAGAGTGCCCCTGCGGGTCTTCGATGATCCTTCTAAATGTGTTCCTGCCGAACTAGTGATTGTACTGGTCAAATCCTGGCAGAATCCCGACGTGGCGGAAACCTTGCCCGGTCTTTTGTCGCGGGAGGGGTTCGCGCTGACCCTGCAGAACGGCCTGGGCAACGTGGAGACCCTGCGGGACCATGTGCCGGGGGGAAGGTTCCTGGCCGGGTCGACCACCTACGGTGCGTTCAGGCCGGAGCCTGGAGCCGTCTTCAGCGGCGGGGACGGCCTCATCCGATTCGCGCCCGTAACACCGGGGGCGGATGCCCGGGAGGCGCTCGGCCTTTTCAGGGCAGCCGGGTTCGATGTCGTGCTCGACGATGAGCCCTGGCGTGCGATCTGGGCCAAGGTGATAGTCAGCGCCGGGATCAACCCCGTGGCGGCCCTGGCGCGATTGAACAACGAGGAAACGCTGGGTTCGCCCTTCGCCTTGAAAGTCGTGGAATCTCTATGCAGGGAGGCCGTATCCGTGGCCAACGCGTCGGGGTTGGCCTTCGACGCCGACGAGGAGTGGGACGGTCTTTTGAAGGTCCTCGAGCTAACATCGGGCAACAGGTCATCCATGCTGCAGGATGTCGAATCGGGGAACAGGACCGAAATTGAGGCCATCAGCGGCGAGATCATGAGGAGGGGTATCGCGGCGGGCCTTGAAACGCCCTCCACGGTGACGGTCTACAATCTTGTGAAGGCTCTCGAGGTGAGCCTTCACTCGTAGGCTTTTTTAAAATTCCGACAACCTGCGCCGGTTCTTGGGCCGCCCATGGATAACGTGGAGCTTGAACGGACCCGGACGGAATATTTTGTGTGTTGAGCTGGAAGGAAGGAGCGACATGGAGAAGTCACTCTCGGGTAGAAATGGGGCAAGGTCGGGTCTAAAGGCGGCCATCGCGGCCTATACGGCCTGGGGCCTGCTTCCGGTTTTCTGGAAACTCCTGGGCGGCGTGCCGGCGCCCGGGATACTCGCCCACAGGATCATCTGGTCGCTGGTGGTCGTGGCGGCGATAATGATCCTGCAGGGGAACCGGAAAGAATTGATGGCCGGTTTCCGAAATGTCCGCATCGCGGCCCTGCTCTTTTGCAGCAGCCTTTTCATCGCCGCCAACTGGCTGCTTTATATCTGGGCCGTCAACGCCGGCATGGTCCTGGAGACGAGCCTGGGTTACTTCATCAATCCCCTGGTCACGGTCTTCTTTGGTTTTGTCTTTTTCCGCGAGAGAATGGATAGAACCCGATGGCTTGCCATTGTGATCGCCTCGGTGGGAGTGCTCTACCAGGTCATCCAATACGGGAACGTCCCCTGGGTTGCCCTGGGACTGGCGCTGACCTTCGCCTTTTACGCACTGATCAGGAAGAAGGTGGTGATCGACTCCCTGCCGGGACTTTTCGCCGAGACCTTCTTCTTGGTCGTCCCGGCGCTGCTCTTCCTTCAATTCGCGGGAGTTAAATACAGCGGAACCTTCATGGCGGGGAACATCGGCCAGGACCTTCTCCTTGTCTCGGCAGGCGTGGTGACCGCGCTGCCCATGGTGTGGTTCGCCTACGGCGCCCGAAGGCTCAAGTTGTCAACCATAGGTTTCCTACAGTTCATCTCACCCACGCTCCAATTCATTCTCGGGGTATTGGTGTTCTGCGAACCCCTGGACGCGACGAAGGTGGTGACCTTCGTGTTCATCTGGATCGCCCTGGGCCTTTTCACCTGGGGCGGCCTGGCTGTTTCCCGGCGGGAACAGGCGTTGATCGAAAGGGGAAGCGATGTCGACGCCTGATGAATGGGAATCCACTATTTCGGAATTTTACTACCACTACGGGGAGGGTTTGAGAATGAGTTTGCCTAAGGGAATGAGAAAAGTGCCCGAGAAGATTCTTCTTGGGCCTGGTCCTACGCCCGTCGAGGGGAGGATACTGAGGGCCATGGCCGAGCCTACCCTCGGCCACCTGGACAGGGACTTCGTGGCCATAATGGACGAGACCAGGGAGCTCCTCAGGCTGGTCTTCCAGACCGGCAACGACCTGACGGTGGCCATGTCGGGCACGGGTAGCGCCGGTATGGAGACGGCCTGGGTGAACATGATCGAGAGGGGAGACAAGGCCATAATCTGCTCCCACGGAGTCTTCGGCTCCCGGATGCAGGACGTGGCCGGGAGGTGCGGCGCCGAGGTTGTCGAGGTCAACGCCCCGATGGGCAAGTCCGTTGACCCCGGTGATATCGAAAAGGCCATCAGGGCCAACCCCGACGCGAAATTCGTGGGGATTGTCCACGCCGAGACCTCCACCGGGGTGCTTCAGCCCCTGGATGAGATCGCTCCCATGGTCCACGGGGCGGGCATGTTCATAGTGGTCGACGCCGTTACATCCCTGGGCGGCATGGAGGTCCCCGTTGACCGCCTCGGCCTTGACATGGTCTACAGCGGAAGCCAGAAGTGCCTAGCCTGTCCCCCGGGGCTTGCGCCGGTCACGGTGGGACCGAAAGCGGTGGAGCACATCCAGGGCCGCGGAGCCAAGGTCCAGAGCTGGTACCTGGACCTGACGATGATCATGCGCTACTGGGGCCGGGAGAGGTTCTACCACCACACCGCTCCGGTTAACATGATCTACGGGCTGAACGAAGGCTTGAGGATCATTGCCGAGGAGGGTCTCGAAAATCGGTTCGCCCGCCATAGGAAGAACGCGTCGGCGCTCTGGGCCGGGCTGGAAGCCCTGGGCCTGGAACTGCTGGTGGAGCCCGCCTTCAGGCTCCCGAGCCTCACGTCGGTGAAGATGCCCCGCGGGGTGGACGAGGCCGTTGTCAGGAGGAGGCTCATGGAGGAGTACTCCATAGAGGTCGGTTCCGGGCTGGGTGACCTCAAGGGCAAGATCATAAGAGTAGGCCTCATGGGCAGCGGCTCCAACAGGAGGAACGTCGTCCTCTTTCTGGCGGCCCTGGGCGGCATCCTTTCAAAGGAAGGTTTTGCCAACGACACCGGGGTGGCCCTCGAAGAGGCCCTGGCGGTCCTGGGCGAATAAAGGAAGGAAGGATGGAGATGGATTCAAAAAGCAAAACAGTCAGGGTAGCAGTGGTGCAGGCGGCCCCGGTGATCATGGACAGGCGGGGAACGCTTGAAAAGGCCCTGGACCTCATGGAAGCCTGCGGCAAGGAGAACGCGAAGATCGTCGTCTTCCCCGAGGCTTTCATCCCCGCCTACCCCAGGGGCCTGACCTTCGGTGCAGTGGTGGGCAGCCGCTCCCCCGAGGGGAGAAAGGACTTCCGGAGGTACTTCGAAAACAGCGTGGAGGTGCCCTCCGATACCACCGCTGCCCTGGGCGAGGCCGCTAAAAAGTACGGGGCCTTCCTGGTCATGGGCGTCATAGAACGCGAGGGGGGGACCCTCTACTGCACCGTGCTCTACTTCGGCCCCGACGGAAGGCTCCTGGGCAAGCACCGCAAACTGAAACCCACGGCATCGGAACGCCTCATCTGGGGTGAGGGCGACGGCAGCACCCTGACCGTCGTCGACACTCCCTACGGGAAGATGGGCGGCCTCGTCTGCTGGGAAAATTACATGCCCCTGGCCAGGGCGGCCATTTACGGCAAGGGGACGACGATCTACCTTGCCCCGACGGCGGATTCCCGGGAGGAGTGGCAGGCCTCGATGAGGCACATCGCCCTGGAGGGGCGGTGCTTCGTCCTCTCGGTGAACCAGTACGTCCACAAGTCCATGTACCCCGAAGACCTGGCCTGCTACGCCGACCTGGAAGGCCAGCCCGAGATCATGTGTCCCGGCGGGAGCGCCATAATAGGCCCCTTGGGCCAATACCTGGCTGGGCCGGTCCGTGACCGCGAGGAAATCCTCTTCGCCGACCTAGACATGGGTCTCATTGCCGAGAGCCGTTATGATTTCGATGTGGTGGGTCACTACGCCCGCCCCGACGTTCTGAAACTGACGGTCAACGAAAAACCCCAGGCGAGCGTGTCCTACACGGACGGAGGCGACGCCGCGGGCGACCCGGGGCCGGTGAAGAGCTGATGACGCGCCGGAAAGCGTTCACCTTTCCAGGGATGAGGATCCTGGCCGCCCTGGCGATCCTCCTGGCCTGGGCCGGGGCGGCCCACCCTTCCGAGGGTCTGACCGTGCTGGCTCCCCGGGAGACGGCCATCGGAAGACCTTTCCTGGTCTATGTCGCCTCCCCGGAAGCGCTGGAGGACGTCGTCCTCTCTTGGGAGGGCAAGGAACTGTCGCTGGAAACGGAGACCGTCGGCGGGAGTTGCGAGGCCATGGCACTGCTGGGGACCGATGTGGGCAGTTCGAAGCCGGGAGCGAAAACCCTGGAGATCCGGTACTCCCGGGAGGGAAAGCCGGCGGCGGTCTCGAGGCAGATCAATGTGGCCGCCGTGGAGTACCCATCGGAGAAGCTGACCTTGCCTGAAGCCATGATCACGCCCCCGAAGGAAGTCCTGGAACGGATCGCCCGGGAAAGGAAGGAGTCCGCCAGGGCCCTTTCCACCGTGACGACGGCCAGGTACTGGGGCATACCCATGGTCCGGCCCGTCGGGGGCGTCGTTACCAGCCCTTACGGTTTCAGGAGGATCCTGAACGGCCAGCCCCGCGCCCCCCACAGGGGCGTGGACTACCGCGCGGCGGAGGGAACCCCCGTCAAGGCGGCCGCCGGCGGCAGGGTGATCCTTTCCGCCGACCACTACTTCGCCGGCCGGTGCGTCTACCTGGACCACGGCGGAGGGGTGGTGTCGCTCTACCTGCATCTCTCCAGCCGGCTCGTGGAGGAGGGCGAGGCGGTTTCAGCGGGGGATGTCATCGGGCTCTCCGGCAGGAGCGGGCGGGTCACGGGGCCCCATCTTCACTTCGGTCTCTGCCTCCAGGGCATGATGGTGAACCCCGAACCCCTGCTGGAACGGTAGGGCGGGTCCCAGGATCACTGGACCTGCCGGGTCGCCTCTTCCAGGGAACCCATGAGTTCCTCCCACCTTTCGATCATCAGAAGGAGCTTTTTCTCGAGGCCCGCCCGCTCCAGAAGCAGTTCTTTAACCTTTTCCGAGTCGGATAGGGTCGAAGGGTCAGAGAGGGAGTGGTCGATCTCTCCGATCCTCCCCTCGGCTTTTTCTATTTTGGCCTCCAGGGGATTGAGATCCTCAAGATATTTCTTCCTCGTCCTGTAAAGCCTGTTCCTCCGTTCGGCCTCGAGCCTCTTCTTCTCCCGGGGGTCGATTTCAGAGGAACCCTTCTTGAAGGTCCCATCCTGCGGCGGCGGCCCCTCCAGGGCCGCCTTTTCGGCCCTCTTTTCGATGAAGTAGGAGTAGTTACCGGGGTAGTCGTGGATCTTGCCCTCCCTGATCTCTATGACCCTGGTCACCAGGTCGTCCAGGAAGTCCCTGTCGTGGGAGACGATGACGATGGTGCCTCCGAAGCCGAGAAGGGCCTCCTGGAAGAGGTCTCTGGTGGACCTGTCCAGGTGGTTGGTGGGTTCGTCCAGGATCAGCAGATTTGTCTCCCTGAGGAGAATCTTGAGCAATGCCAGCCTTGACTTCTCGCCCCCCGAAAGGGCACTCACCGGTTTTTCGATGTCGCTTCCTGAAAAAAGGAAGCAACCCAGGAGGTTCCTGCGCTGGGGTTCATCGCAGGGAGAAGGGGCCTTCCTGGTCTCTTCCCAGACGGACCGCCCATAGTCAAGATTCTCGGAACTCTCCTGGGAGAAGAAGGCGCTCTTGACGTTGTGCCCCAGGGTGACCCTCCCCCGGGTCGGTTTTTCCCGGCCGCTGAGCAGCCTTGCCAGGGTGGATTTTCCCGCGCCGTTCACGCCCACAAGGGCCACCCGCTCGCCCCTCCGGATGGTGAGGTCCACCCCCGAGAGAATGGGCTTTTCACTGTAGGCGTGATCCACCTCGATGGCCTTTATCACCTCGAGCCCGCTCCGGGGCGATGGCGGGAACCTCAGGGAGACCTTCCTGGAGGAGTTCCCGGGTTCGACCCTTTCGATCTTCTCCAGCGACCGGATCCTGCTCTGGACTTGGGCGGCCTTCGATGCCTTGTAGCGGAAGCGTTCGATGAAGGCAAGGGTCCTGTCGATCTCCCCCTGCTGCTCCTTCGCCTCCTTTTCGGCGGCCTCCAGCTCCTGGGATCTCTTCCTGGCATACTCGGAAAAGTTGCCGGGGTATAACCGGGTCTGCCCGCCGGAAACCTCCACGGTGGAAGTGGTGAGCTTGTCCAGAAATCGTCGGTCGTGGGAAACGGCCATCAGGGTGCCGCGGTAGGTGGCCAGGTAACCTTCCAGCCATTCCATGCTCTCCGTGTCGAGGTGGTTGGTGGGTTCGTCCAGGAGGAGGGCATCGGGCCTGGAAAGAAGGATGGAAGCCAGCGATACGCGCATCTTCCACCCCCCGGAAAATTCGCCCGTTCCGCGCTCCAGGTCCTCCCGCCGAAAACCCAGACCGTTCAGGACCTTCCCCGCCATGGCTTCGAAACCGTAGGCGTCCAGGGCTTCGTAAGAGTGCATGAGCCTCTCGTGCCTGGCCAGGAGGGAGGTTCTATCCCCGGAATGGGGTTTCAGTTCGGACAGCCTGTGGCGCACCTCCGAAAGGTCCCTCTCGATGCGGCCGATCCCGGTCTTATCTTTGAGGAGTTGCAGGAGAGGCGCGTCGCCGATCTCGACGAGGTCCTGGGGCAGGTATCCCAGGCGTCGCCGCGAGGGAAGGGAGATCTCCCCCAGGTCGGGGGAGATCTCACCTGCGATAAGGCGGAAAAGGGTGGTTTTGCCGGCCCCGTTGTCGCCGACGATCCCCACCCGGGCTCCCCGGGGGACCGCCAGGGACATTTTGTCGAAAACTCTCCTCCCGCCGAGGGTAAGGGTTATGTTGACGCAACGTATCAAGGGATTACCGGGGCTAGTCCTCGAAGGGATCGAAACCGGGCCGGTATATCAGCACCGAACAGTGGGCGTGCCGGGCTACGTTCGTGGTGGTGCTGCCCACCATCAACTGCGGTATGCCGCTGATGCTCTTGAAGCCGATGACGACCAGGTTGAAGTCGTGCTTCTTCGCCGTCTCGATGATGACCTCGGCGGAATTGCCCTGGGCGACGATGATCTCGTGCTCGTGCTTCGGCAGATCGGGGCGCTTTTCCTCGGCCACCTTGATGAGGTACCGGATCTTCTTGCGGGCGCTCTCCTCCGCCTCCTTTGCCCAGTCGGGGTTGACCCAGGTGCCGTACCCTTTCCAGATGAGCGAACTGGGCAGCACGTTGATGAAAGCCACCTCGGCATCCAGCCGGTGGGCCAGGGAGTGACCGTACTCAACCAGGTGATCGGCCATCCTGGTCATGTCAACGCAGACGAGTATCTTCTTCGGCATGGTGACCCCTCCTGTCTTGAGTCTTGTACCAGGATTATACGATACAAAACCGTTATTGAAGACGGTTAAGTCCTCGATACCTTATACTTGTAAACGCAGGTTTTGCTGCAAGAGAGCTGAAAGGAGGGTTCTCCCCTGGGTCCGTCGAGCCTCTTCAACCATGTCCTGGGTCCCGTAATGCACGGCCCGTCGAGCTCCCACACGGCCGCGTCCTTCCATATAGGGAGGATGGCCAGGTCCGCCCTGGGCGAAAGTCCAGTGGAGGCGGATTTCGCCTTCGACCCGGGAGGCTCCTATGCCGAGGTGTACCGACAGCAGGGGAGCGACAGGGCCTTCGCCATGGGGGTCATGGGTCGGGACATAACCGACCCGGCGTTTTCGGCGGCCCTCGAGATCGTCCAAAAGGAGGGGATCGATCTTTCCTTTACGATCAGGTCCCTGGAGGATAAGGATCATCCCAACGCCGTCGAGGTGGTCCTGGCGAGTGCCTCGGGCAGGAGGGTCGCCCTTTGCGCCAGGTCGGTGGGCGGCGGCGCCGTGGAGATCACCTCCATCGAAGGCATCGACCTCTCCATCCACGGCGGTGCCTGGGAACTGGTGGTCCTCGCCGGGGAGGAGTCTTTGCCCCGCTTGAGGTCTGAAGCGGAAGGGCTTTCGCTCGCTCCTTCCTTCCCACGCGAAAAACCCCATCTCGGCTTGGTAGCCTTTCACGCTTCCTGCCTCGACCGACCCTCCAAAGGATTGCTCGAAAGGATTCGCTCCGATGCCGGGGTGAGGGACCTCTGGCTCGTGGAGCCCGTCTTCTTCCCTATCCGCGGTGAGCCCCTGTTCAGAAGCGGTTCGGAGATGGTCTCCTACGCCGAAGGGGAGGGGATCACCCTTGGCGGGGCGGGGTTGCGCTACGAGTCGGCCCTGCTCGGCCTGGCGCCGAGCGAGGTCGAGGACGAAATGATCAGGCGTTACCGCATCATGGAGGAGTCCGTAAGGGCGGGAATCTCCGGCGAAGGCCTCGTCATGAGGCTGATGGACCCCGTCGCAGGCGACATCATGGAGGCCGATTCCCGGGGCGGCCTGGCCCTCGGGGGACTCCACACCAGGGCCGCGGCCAGGGCCCTGGCCGCCATGCATGTGAACGCCGCCGGGGGACTGGTCTGTGCCGCTCCGACGGGAGGGTCCGCCGGCACGATACCCGGCGTGGCGGTGACGTTGAGGGAGGAGATGGGCCTTCCGGAGAGGGAGATAGCCAGGGTTCTCTTCGCGGCATCCTCGATAGGCCTGGTGATATCGGAGAGGGCCACCTTCGCCGCCGAGGTGGCGGGGTGCCAGGTCGAGATAGGCGCCGCCGGCGCTATGGCCGCCGCCGGCGTAGTGGAGTACGCCGGCGGGAGCGCCGCCCAGGCCTGCGATGCCGCCGCGATATTCCTTCAGAACTGGATGGGTTCCGTTTGCGACCCCGTCCAGGGTTTCGTGGAGATACCCTGCCACACGAGGAACGCCGTCGCCTCTTCCGAGGCCTTTGTCTGCGCCGACCTGGTGCTGGGGGGTTATGTCAACCCGGTACCCTTGGACGAGACCGTGGACGCCGTCCTGTCGGTGGGAAGGATGCTGCCCAGGGAGCTCCGCTGCACCGTCCTCGGCGGGCTGTCGCTTTGTCCCTCGGCGAGGGCGCTCAAGGCCAGGGGCGGCTTTCAGGCCCCTCAGGCGTAACGGCGGATCTCCTCCAGGGTTTTCCGCTGCTTAGGGGCAGGGCCGTTCTCCTTCGGGTAGCCGAGGCAGATCAGGAGGTCGACCCTGGTCCTACCGGGCAGCCCGAGGACTTTTTTTACGGACCGTTGGTCGAACCACCCCATGATGCAACTGCCGACTTCCTCCTCGGCGGCCTGGAGCAGGAGGTGTTCGCAGGCCATACCGATATCGATGAGGGTGAAGTCCACGCCCTTTACGAAACCGCCCCACCGGGCGGCTGTCCTGGCTTTTTCCCTGATGACGGCGATATGGACGGGAGCCTCCCTGGCGAAGGAGTTCATGGAATGGAGGCCCGAGTAGGCCGCTTCGACAAATTTCCGCAGGATAGGGGGGGCATCGATCACGACGAAGCTCCAGGGCTGGGAGTTACAGGCCGACGGAGCGAGCCGGGCTGCCTCGAGGCAGCGGTCGATCACCTCCCTTGGTACCGGGTCGCTCCTGTAGGAGCGGACGCTTCTTCGTTTTCTCACCAGTTCGAGAAAAGCCATGGCCACCTCCACGTACTGCCGGTTTTTCTCTTCCTTTACCTGTCGTCCCGGTTCTCTTGTACCATTTAAACCCATAATTCGGCAAGGAGGTTTTTCAGACGATGCCCAGGGAGACCTACCCCATGCTGCTGGTGATAGCGATGAGCGCCGCGGCGGCCCTCTTCATGGTCAGGGGTTCCAGGCCGCTGGCGCGCAAGGCCCTGAGGCTGGCGGGACTTGTCATCCCCCTGGCCGTTTTTCCCTTGTGGGGGGCAGGGGCTTACAGGATCTGCAATCTCGCCCCGGCGGCGGTCCTGGCCCTCCTCGAAGCCGCCAGGCTCTCAGGAAGCGGAGAAGATTCGTTGCTGGGGCGCATGGTTTCTCCCATCGCCAAGGAGGGGGAGGGAAAAGGGTTCTCCGGCCTTTCAACGTACTTCTGGGGCGCGGCCCTGGCTTCCCTCGCGCCCGGCGGGATCGGGCCCGCCGTCACCGTCATGGCCAACCTCGGCGATCCCTGGGCTTCCATGGCCGGTTCGGCCTGGGGCGGGAAAAGATCTCCCCTCGGCAAGACCTGGACCGGCAGCGCGGCCTGCCTGGTGGTGACCTCCTGGGCGGGCTTGTCCTTCGCGATGCTCTTCCCCGGGTCGGGGGTCACCTTCTTCCGGGCGGTCCTGGCCTCGATGGTCATGACCGCCGTCGAAAGGTATTCCCCGGGGGAGTACGACAACCTCTCGGTTCAAGCCGCCGGGGCGGCGGCCATGATCCTCGCCGCCGGGGTTTTCGGCTGAAGCCTAGAGGACTTCCGCTAGAGGTTCCTTGAGGGACCTCCTCATGAGCAGGCATTGCTCCCTGAAGACCGCGATTTCGGCCTCGAGGTTGGGGTTGGGGGACTCACCGAAGGAAGCGTGCATCACCGGGGCGACCAGGTCGGGGTCGTCCTTTCTCCTCGCTTTGAGCATCCCCCTGATCCTCGCCGTGGCGACGCCTTCCTGCATGCAGGTGAAGGGACCCACGTGGAAGACCCCGCACACGGGGTTGTCGGGACTTTCGTTGAGCCTCTCGGAGAGGAAGAAGTTGAAAAGACCGATGGATATGGACGACTCCCCGGTGATATCGGGATGGTAGATCCCCTCCCGCTCCAGTTCGGGGAGGGTGTCCTCGGGATGGGGCAGCACCTTCCGATCGTCGAGGATGCCCCCCATGCCCCTTTCGATGACCTTCTCGGCGAAGTTCATGTACAGGGCGGCGGCCTTGTACTCCAGCCTCGGATTCTTCCTGTGGGCTATGTGCACCACGTATCGGAGCCACTCGGTGACCGGGCCCCGGACCAGTTCAAGTCCCTCCTTCTCGAGCAGTTCGGCGGCATGCCCCGTGTAGGGGTCGTGCTGTCTCATGTATATCTCCCCCAGGTACAACACGAGGGGGAATCGTTCAACCTGGTCCGGGCACAGGGAGGCGAAGATGCTCGCCGTCTTCCTGCCCCAATCGACGATGCCCTTCAGGGAGGTTCCCCCCCGCCGGAAGGTCTTCTCAAGGAGATGGAGCCGTCCCCGGGCCGTCTTCCGGAAGGCTTCCCTGTCGGAGGAATAGGGTCGGAAGCGGAGCACCAGGTCGTCGAAGAGGTCCGAGGCCCTGATGGCGTTATAGACGTCGCGGACTAAACCGGTCGTCGCCACCAGGGACCAGGAAATCCCGAGGGATTTCGAATCCAGGTAGCCCGTCTCCGACGTGGGCGATATTATCGGGATGCTCCCGAATCCCAGGTTTTCAAGGCAGAGGGCCAATACCTCGGCGTACTTGCCGAAACGGCAGGGGCCGCTCGTGGTGGGCATGAAGACAAGATACTCGTCGCATACCCTTTCGGCCCCCTTCACGGCCGCTTCCTTTTCCAGGAAGGAGACCAGGTCGCCCAGGACGCCCCTCAGGGGGAAACAGGTCTCGGTGGAGATGAGCCTCTCGGCGGCCTCCCTCGACTCGGCCGTGTCGGTGGGGGCTATGACGGTGTCTATCCCCCGGTAGCCGGCCGCCGCCGCCCCGAGGGTGCTGGCGTTGCCCATCCAGGGGATAACCCATCTTCTTTTTTCAGCCCCGGCCGGGGAGGACCTGGCGAAGGAGAAGCTTTCCAGAGGGGCCTCCCTGGGTTCCCATCGGGCCACGACCCTTTCAAACGCCTCGGCCCTGGTCACGAAGGGGGCGTTGTTGGTCTGGGCGTCGGTGAGGAGGTGCAGGAAGGGTTTGCCCGCCCTCCGGAAGATCTCGTCCTCCATGATGAACTTGATCGAATCGGGGCCGCAGGCGAAGTTCATCTGCCTCACCGGGAAAAGTCTTTCGTGCATCGCGGTGAAAATGGAGGCCTTCAGGATCTCCGAACTGTGCTCCCAGTACTCGTTGTCCACCAGGTCGTCGAGGGGGATACCCGAATAGAGGTGGCCCAGAAAGGCCTGCGGAATGTAGGGCATCCCCCTCACGGCGGCGAACATCCTCCCCGCGTCGGAGGATGCGGCCGGGTCGAGGACGACGTAATCCCGACCTATGCCGACATAGCCCTTTTCATCCTTTCGGCGGAGGCTTTCCAGGAAGGCGTCCCCCAGGCGGGCCAGGTCCATGGTGAAGGCCTCCTCGCGGGCATCGGCTTCCCGGTAGGCATCGTTTATCTCCTGGGCGGTGAAGCGGTATCCCACCCGGGCAAGTTCCCTTTCCAGGGATTGGACCATCTGCTTCCTGTCGCCCAGGTGCAGGACGGGACGGATGACCTTTCCCTTCTGCAGCCCCAGGTCGTCCTCGGGGAGGAAGCCCTCGGCCTCGGTGTAAATGCAGAACATGTGGGAGGGACTTATCTCCCGGATGCGCCTGATCAGGCTGGGTATGAAAATATAGTCTATCCCCTCTTCGCCGGCGAGCAGCGCCGTGTGCCCCGCCGACAATTTCATGGCCACGCAGAAGTCCGTGGAGGAGTGCCTGAGCCCCAGCCGCGATATTCTCTCATCTGAGACCGGTGTGAGCACCGGCAGGAACCCCAGGGAAGAGAAAAGGGCCGAGGACCAGACAGCTCTTCCTCCTATGGTGGAGGTGGCGCGGCGTATCCCGATGCGGGGCCTGCCGTCGCGCTCTTCAGAACCGAGGGAATCCAGGAGGAGTCCCTGGAAATGTTTCTCCACCAGGGAGTGGAAGATCCCCACGTAGTCGGGCCTGGCAGAGCCGGACCCTTCGCTGTTGCCCAGGGGGCAGAAACCGCCCGTGACGATCTCCTCGTCCCCAATGGTGTAGATCCTGAGCTTGCACTCCCGCTTCCCGCAGGACCTGGCCCCGAAGTGCCCTGGGCAGGTCGTGTCCTGGTGGCTGAAGCCCTCCGAGGCGGCGTTCCAACCCCTGAAGGCGGAGGCGGTCCTTTGTCCCCCCTCCTTGGCTGAAAGGATGCCGTCCCTGATAAAAAGGGCGGCTCCCAGGGCTCCCAGGAGCTCCCTTCCGGGGTAGGCATGGATCTCCTGGCCCGTTACGTCCGCCATGGCAGCCAGGAAGGCCCTGCCGAGTGCCGGGCCTCCCTGGCAGGAGCACTTTTGGCCCACGAGCCTCGTGCCGCCGACGAACTTGTTGAAGTAACTGGAGGCCGTCGCCCTGACTATCGCGGCGGCTATCTCGGGCGCCGAGTGATTTTCAGCGATGAGGCGCTGCTCCTCCAGTTCCATGAAGACCCCGCAGGTGGCGTCTATCACGGGGACACGGCGCGCCTCGAGGGCCGATTCCTGGAGCGAATCGCGCACGTCCAGCCCCAGGATCGTGGACATGTTCTCCAGCGTCTGGCCGGCGCCGGCCTGGCAGGAGTAGTTCATCCTGGCCTCGTCCACCTCGTCGGTGACCCTGTCCCCGTCCCGCCTGAAGGTCGTGAATTTCATGTCCTGGCCGCCGATCTCGAAGATGGTGTCGATCCCCTCGTCCATGGACCTGGTGCCCACGGCGTGGCAGGTTATTTCGTCGACGGCTCCGTCGGGAACGTAACAGCCATCTTCTTCCAGGGTCCGTCGGAGGGAAGGGCTCACCAGGACCCTTTCGTAGAGCTTCCTGGCCGAACCGGTGGTGCAGACACCCGCCACGGGCAGGTCGCCCAGGGTTTCAGAAAGGTGTCCCATGATATCGGCCAGGGCGCCCAAGGGATCGCCGTGGGTGGGAATGTACCGGCTGCCGAGAATCTGGCCGTCCTCCAGGGAGAGGACCACGGCCTTCGTGGTGGTGGAACCGCCGTCGACACCCAGGATCACCTCCGGTCGTCCGGGAGAGGCTTTCGCACCGTCGTCCGTGCCCGTCGAGTCGGATCCGTGGATGTAGACTCTTTCAAGGTAATCCTTCAGTGGGGGCAGGTACTGCCTCTTGGATCGGGCGACCCGCAAAGCCTCGTCGACTCTTCCTTCTTCCAGCACGAAGAGGTCGTCCCTTTCGATGGCGAGGAGCGCCGCCCCGATGGCCCCTACGTTGGCGAAATGATCCGGGCGTAACAGTTCGGAAGTCGTGAGCCTCTCGATATGGTCGAGCAGGGGGGCGCAACCGGCGGGCCAGCCGGTGAGGATCATCCTGGCGCCGGATCTCATCTCCCTGTTGCCGATCACATCCTGGACGATGTTGGTGGCGATGGTCCGGAAAAGCCGGGCCATTATGAGGCCTCTCGGCTGCCCCTCGTTCTGGTCGTGGATGAGGTCCGACTGGAGCACGACGCCGCACCTGGCGTTGTAGGGCGCGGCTTCGGGGTGGCGGCAGGCCTCCGATGCGGCCCTTTTCAGGGTTTGATCCAGGGAGCGGGAGGTCTCTTCCCTATCCGGGTAGAGCCTGCGGACCTGTTTCTCCAGGAGGGTGCCCGAACCAGCTCCGCACTTGCTGCTGGTGCTCCAGTCGAGCATGATTGGGTTGAGCCTGTCGCCGGCGACGTGAAAGAAGAAGGCGTCCCTGGCCCCCAGGTGCAGTATGGCGTCGCACCCGGGCTCGACGAACCTGGCGCCCCGGACGATGCACACGCTGTCGAACTCCCTGAGCACTCCCGGGAAGGCTTCGCCGAAGTGCCTTGATCCGATGCCCGTGAAAGATGTCGAGACCAGGGAGTCCCCGGGGAAAAGGTTTGCCACCTCGGAAAGGGATCTTTTCAGGGCATCCAGGGGTTTGCCCTGGTGGAGCCAGGGGGGAGGCGAGAAGACAATGGAATGGTCGTCATCCACCACGACACGGTGGATGGCCGCCGACCCTATGTCGAAACCGGCGAAGAACCGACGGCTCATGATAGCCACCCCCTCTGAAAGATATTCGATCCTTGAGCCGAGCAGGGGCCCATCGGGTCGAATCATTATACATCGAGAGTTTTCAGGGGATGCCTCCACCGCATCGCTGAAATATGATATTGTTGGCCGACTGGCAGGAATGAAAAATTGGGTGGAGGTGCGGCGATGCGTATCGGGACGACTGACAGAAAGCCCTCCGAATGGGGCGGCGACGCGCTGGCCCTTTTCGTACCCGAGGGCAAGATGGACCTGCTGGACGGACTGGGGTTCGAGGCGGCGGATCGGGTGAAGCGGAAGGCTTCAAGGCTCAACTTCACCGGCAAGGAGGACGGTTTCCTCGCCGTGGATCTCGACCAGGGTCCCGTCGGGAGCATCTACCTTGCAGGCCTTGGAAGGAGCGATGAAATACCCCTCGACCGATGGCGCCGGGGTATGGCCCTCGCGGTGAGGCAGGCCGGAAAGGACCGTCGCAGGAAGATGATGGCTCTTCCCGGCGAAGGCGCGACCGCGGAGGTCGCTTCCGCCCTCGCCGAAGGGGCTCTCCTTTCGGAGTACGCCTTCGAAAAATACAGGACCCGGGTTGAACCGGCAGAAAAACCGGAGCCCCTGGAGGAATTGCTTATCCATGGAGCCAGTGAGGGCTCCATTAGAAACGGTTCCGTGCGCGCTGAGGCCCAGAACTACGCCAGGGACCTGGCCAACGAGCCCGGCAACGTGATCAGCCCGGCCGAATTGGCTGCGCTGGCCTCGGCAATGGCCCGGGAGCGCGGGCTCGAATGCGAGATCATCGATGAAGTGAAGATGGGCGAAATGGGGATGAAGGGTATCCTCAGCGTTGGTTCGGGCTCCCATAACCCACCGAGGCTGATACACCTCGTCTACCGCCCCGAAGGTGCTTCCAGGGATCGGATAGCCTTCGTCGGAAAGGGTCTCACCTTCGACAGCGGAGGGCTGAATATCAAACCCGGCGATTACATGAGGAGCATGAAGGGCGACAAGACGGGGGCCTGCAACGTCCTCGCCATCATGAAGGCCGTGGCGGAGACCAAGCCTGACCTCGAGGTCCACGGTTTCGCCGGTGCGGCGGAGAATATGCCCGGCGGGGGCGCCTACCGGCCCGATGACATCATCAGGATGTTCAACGGCAAGACCGTCGAAGTGGACAACACCGACGCCGAGGGAAGGATAGTCCTGGGCGACGTGCTGGCCTACGCATCGGGGCGGAAACCCTCGGTCATCATCGACATGGCGACCCTGACAGGCGCCTGTGTCGTGGCCCTCGGCCCCTATACGGCGGGAATCTTCGGCAACGATGAGGGGCTTGTCGCCTCCGTCAAGGAAACCTCGGAAAAGACCGGCGAGAGGGTTTGGGAACTTCCCATGGACGACGAACGCCTGAAAAAGAAGATCCGCTCCGAAATCGCCGATGTGCTCAATACCGGGGGAAGGTACGGCGGCGCCATCACGGCGGCCATGTTCCTCCGCGAGTTTGTTGGCGAAGGCATCAAGTGGCTGCACATGGACATCGCCGGCGTGGATTCTTCCGACGAGGAGTACGGTTATTACAGAAAAGGCGCCACCGGTTTCGGCGTCCGTACCTGCCTCAGTTGGCTTGAATTTTATGGAGTTTGAAGGGAGTAATAAAGGCCTCCTTGTTTCCGTACCCAAAAAGACGGCGATAGAAACGTCCCGAAAGGATTGATATTCTCCCTCCCCGCACATTCTTTGGGACAGGGACAGCTTCATCGGGTGAGGAAATGGCACTGCTTTACTCTTATCCCGGGGAGGGACGCTGAAGACTTTTTGAGCCGCTGCTCTAAGGTTGTTCTTTCGGCAGGTTGGCGCTGTTTTTTTTGCCTTGCTGTTCCCTGGTTCGTCCTTATTGGAGCAAGCAAGGATGAAGGATCGGGAAAGGGATGAGGCGCCCGTAGGATTTCTCAGCACTTCATTCTTCGGGCCCAGGATATGAAAATAGTGCTGAAAATACCAGGGGGTGAGTTTGAACATGGCAAAGGTCACGATCCAACAGATGCAGCGCATGAAGGATGACGGAGAAAAGATCTCAATGGTCACCGCTTATGATTATTCGCAGGCCGTGCTTGTCGAAAAGTCCGGCATAGAAATGGTCCTGGTGGGAGATTCTCTCGCAATGACGACCCTTGGGCATTCCGGCACCACGGCTCTTACCACCGAGGAAATGATCGCCCACATCAAACCTGTTGTTAGAGGTGCTCCCTCCCCATTAATAGTCGGTGACCTGGTTTTTGGTTCCTACAACGAGAGTGTTGTCCAAGCCGTCAGTTCCGCCAACCGCCTGATCAAGGAAGGGGGTTGTGACGCTGTCAAACTCGAGGGAGCTCATGTTGAAAAAATCAAGGCCATCGTGGAAGCGGGAATTGCCGTCCAGGGACATCTAGGCCTGACTCCTCAGACCTCTGTACTGCTTGGGGGCTTCAAGGTCCAGGGTAAGGATATGGAAGCCGCGAGGAAGCTCCTGGAAGATGCGAAAGAGGTGGAGAAAGCGGGCGCCTTTTCCATCGTTCTTGAATGTGTGCCCGAGGAACTGGGCCGCGCCGTGTCTAAAACTCTTTCGATACCTGTGATAGGGATAGGCGCCGGAAGGTATTGCGACGGCCAGGTCCTTGTTTTCCATGACATGCTGGGACTCTTCGACAAATTTACCCCGAAATTCGTTAAGAAATACAGGGACGTCGGCAAAGATATTGTTGAGGCTTTCACCCAGTTCAAAAAGGAGATCAAAGAGGGTTCATTTCCGTCCGAAGAAAATACCTTCGGAGGCTTGTCCAGGCCGGAAAGTGATTCCCTGTTGGAGGAATTTGATCGACAAGGAAGCTGCTGATTTAATTTTAGGCTATAATCTACCTTCAGATCCTGAAAGATGAGAGGAGGCACCGCGGTGACAGCTTTTCCTGACCTTAAAATCTACGTCAATGGTTCCTTCGTTCCGGCCGACCAACCCTGCATATCCGCCTTTGACAGGGGCTTTCTGTATGGGGACACGGTTTTCGAGGGTATAAGGGAATATGGAGGAAAGGTCTTCAAACTGACGGAGCACATCGATAGGCTTTTCCGGTCGGCTAAGATAATGGCGATGACGATTCCCCTTACCAAGGAGGAATTCGCGGAAGCGATCTTGGGCACGCTCAGGATAAATGGCCTGCAGGATGCCCATATCAGGCCTCTTGTTTCAAGAGGCCAGGGGCTGGCCGTTGGCCCTGAAAAGGATTCATCCCCCACGGTTGTCATTATTGCCCATCCCTGGCCGTCCTTTCTTGGTGGGGAGGGCATTTCACTGAAAACGGTCTCGGTCAGGAAAATCCCGGCAGACAGTTTCGATCCGAGGATAAAGTGCACCGGGACTTACGTGAATGGTGTAATGGCCAAGATTGAGGCTAACGCTGCCGGCTGTGACGAGGCCCTTCTCCTTGACTGGCAAGGTTACGTTGCGGAGGGACCCGGATCCAACTTCCTGATCGTTTCCGAGGGTGCCCTTCTATCCCCGCGGCATCAATCCATTCTGAACGGCATAACCAGAAAAACCATACTCGAATTGGCTTCCCGCCTGGGACTCCAGGTTCGGGAGACCGATCTGACCTTGTCCGACGTTTACACCTCCGATGAGGCCTTCATGTGCGGAACGGGGGCCGAGATCAGCCCGGTAAGGATGGTCGATGGCCGATCGATTGGGACGTCGACCCCGGGACCCGTTACATCCAGCCTGATGAAAGCTTTCAGGGAGGTGGTGAGCGTCGAAGGTACCCCGGTATATAGCTGATGGCCAAGCAAACGAGGTTATGAAATTAAGTTTTCATGGAAAAGGGATCCAGGTTATCATTATTGGAATGAGGTGAAGGGAAAAGTGAAAAGCAAGGGGCTAGTATTCGTACCACTTTGCATTTGTCTTCTTTTTTCCGGGGTTTCGGGAGCCTTTGCCGAAGAAACTATCAAGATAGGCAATATCGCTCCGCTGACAGGCCCGATCGCCACTTATGGGCAGAGCCATCGTAACGGGGTCCAACTGGCGGTAGACCTGGTCAACAAAGATGGAGGCATCCTGGGCAAGAAGGTCGAACTAATCAACGAAGATGACCAGGGTGACCCCGTGGTGGGAGCAAGCGCCGCCCATAAACTGATTGAAAGGGACAAGGTTGTGGCTATAGTCGGGCCGGTCCCAAGCACCATCGGGATGGCGGTAGCGCCGATCGCGGAGAATGCCAGGGTCCCAATGGTTGTAACCGGTACCAACCCTGCCATCACTCCGGGCAAGAATTACGTATTCAGAAGCTGCTGGACCGATGATTTTCAGGGAGTGGTAATGGCGAAATTTTGCAAGGAAGAACTCAAGGTTGGCACCGCCGCGGTGCTCTATGATCTGGGAAATGATTATGCCAAGAGTGTAGCCGAGGTTTTCATCAAGAACTTCCAGGAACTTGGAGGAGAGATCTTTACGGTCCAGACACACCCGACGGGGGCGATGGATTTCAGGGCCCAGCTGAGCATAATAAAAACTCATGCGCCCGAGGTCTTTTTCTTCTCTGACTTTTATAACGATGCTAACCTGATAGGCAGGCAGGCCCGCGAGGTGGGCATCGATGCGATGTTTGTCGGATCCGATGGTTGGGATTCGCCCGATCTGGATCTCAAGGCCCTGGACGGTGCTTTTTATTGCAGTCATTTCTCCAAGGAGGACCCTCGTCCTGAGACCAGGAAATTTGTTGACGATTACAAGGAACAATACGGAACCGAGCCGGATCTTCTTGCGATCATGGGTTATGATGCTGCCCTCCTGGTCATGAATGGAATAAAAAATGCCGGCACCACCGACAGGGAAGTCGTCGCCAAGGCAATAGCAGCGACGGAAGGTCTGACGGGCGCGCAGGGAGACATTACCCTTGACGAAAAGGGCGACCCCAAAACTCTCCCCGCTGCCATACTGAAGATTGAAAACGGGAACATCAAGTACCTGATGAGCTTCCAGCCTATCGCGAAGTAAAAACAGCACCGATGGGGGGGGCAGGCCCTTTGCCTGCTCCCGTCTTTTGCCCCCTTTTCTCCCGGGGTCCGGAAGGACCCTTCTGTTTTGCCTTGCAAAGCAAGGGGAATTATATAGGGATCACGGTTTTAGCGACAGAGAGAGGCGGTGTCTTGCTTAATGGAGCTAATCGTCATGCAACTGGTCAATGGCCTGCAGCTCGGGGCGATCTATGCCCTGATGGCCCTGGGATACACCATGGTCTACGGCATTCTGAAGCTTATAAATTTCGCCCATGGTGATCTTTTGATGATCGGGGCATATTCGGCTTACTTCCTGGTGATTGCCGGGTTGCACATCAGCATAGCCTTCCTCGCCGCAATGGTCATATGTGGAGCATCAGCCATCCTGATGGACAAACTTGCTTACAAGCCTCTGCGGTCACAGCCTCGCTTGAAAGCTTTGATCACCGCTATGGGAGTGTCACTCCTGATCGAGAACGGAAGCCGCATGATTCCTTTCATAGGACCCAATTTTAGGCGATTCCCCGACGTGGTGACGTTGAAGTCCTTTTATATTACCGAGAACATAGTTTTGACAAATATTCAGCTGTTTAACCTCGGCCTGGCCGTATTTTTGATGATCGCCCTTTCCCTGGTGATCAAGAAAACCAAGATAGGAATAGCGATGAGGGCGGTCTCTCTCGACCAGAAGGCGGCGAGGTTGATGGGAATAAATGTGGAAAACGTGATAGCCGCTACATTTGCCATCGGAGGTGCCTTGGCGGGGACTGCCGGCGTTATGACGGCTATCACCTATCCCCGGTTAAGCCCTTACATGGGTATAATGCCAGGCTTGAAGGCTTTCGTGGCGGCTGTCTTTGGAGGGATTGGAAGCATCCCCGGTGCCATGGTCGGGGGGATACTGATGGGAATAGTAGAGACCGCTGCAACGGCCTTTCACTCGCAGATCGCCGAAGGGGTTTTCTTTTTAGTCCTTTTGCTGGTACTGCTGGTCCGTCCCTTTGGCCTGCTGGGCAAATCAACAAAGGAAAAGGTGTAGGGCATGAGGCTTGATCCGGTCTTTTCGCGCAGTGGCAAAGGTTGGATCCTGGCCCTTTTGGCCACCTTGATGGCCCTGGCTATGGATCACATGGGACTGGTGTCTTCCTACGTGATGTTTGTTTTAATGGTTGGATTATGTAACGTGGTATTGGCAGTCAGCCTGAATCTCATTACGGGGATAACGGGGCAGTTTTCCTTGGGCCACGCCGGATTTATGGCGGTCGGAGCTTACTTCTCGGCGTTCCTGAGCAAAATGGTTTTCGGTATTTCTGACGCTGGAGCAAGCCCGTTTGTCCCCCTATTGTTTGTGGCCTGCCTCTTTGCCGGTGCCGCTTTAGCGGCTGGCATCGCCTTTTTGCTCGGGAGCATAATCTTACGACTTACAGGAGATTACCTCTGCATTGCGACCCTGGGTTTCAACCAGATTGTTGTGGTGACGCTGAATAATCTGGAAATAGTAGGTGGGCCTCGGGGTTTTTACGGGATCCCCAAATTGAGTTCCCTTTTAATCCTTTTGATCTTGACCTGGTTTTCGGTCGTTGTTATCTATCGTTATGCCGCTTCCGTCAGGGGAAGAAATTGCGAGGCGATCCTTGAAGACGAACTGGCGGCGGAATCGCTGGGCGTTGACAGCTTCCAGGTCAAGCTGCACTCTTTTGTAACCGGTTCTTTCTTCGCGGCTCTTGCGGGCGGAATGTTGATCCACCTTGTCCAGTTGGCACACCCTACGCAATTCACCTTTATTAAATCGATTGAGATACTGCTGATGGTTGTCGTGGGTGGAATGGGGAATATTGCAGGTTCAGTAATAGCCGCTGTAATTCTTACTGTGCTGCCTGAAGCCCTGAGGTTTTCACAGGATCTTAGGCTTGTGCTTTATCCCCTGATCCTGATCATCATAATCAGCAGAAACCCTGTTCATTATTTCAAAACGAAGTTTTCCCTGCGAACTGCGAAAGGGGAAAAGTGATATGGGACTCCTTGAAGTGACTCAACTGGGGATACAGTTTGGGGGTCTCAAGGCCGTCGATGATTTTTCTCTTTCACTGGACTTGGGTGAGATTGTAGCCATCATCGGCCCCAATGGAGCTGGAAAAACTACTGTTTTCAACATAATGACTGGTATTTACGCCCCCTCCACGGGCAGTATTTTCTTTGACAATGTAAATATTGTTGGGGAAAAAGCACATCAGATAGCAAACTTGGGCCTGGTAAGGACCTTTCAAAACATCAGACTTTTCAAGGATCTCACCGTTCAGAAAAATGTAGAGATCGCTTTGCACAGGCTTGCTGGTTATTCCCTTTCAGATTCGGTAATGAAGAATCGCCGGTATAAAGAAGATGAGAGGAAGATTCGTGAGAAAGCTCTTGATATCCTGACCATTTTTCAATTGGAAAATAAGGCTTCCGAAAAAGCAAGGAATTTGCCCTATGGGCAGCAGAGAAAACTGGAAATTGCGCGCGCCCTGGCACTTTCTCCTAGGATACTTCTTCTCGATGAACCCGCCGCCGGGATGAACCAGAAGGAGATCAATTCCCTGGTCCAGTTGATTCGCTTTGTCAGGGATCAATACTCGCTGAGCATTCTACTCATCGAGCACCAGATGGGCCTTGTAATGTCCCTGAGCGAAAGGATACTGGTCATGAATTATGGTCGAGTCATATCGCAGGGTTCACCGGAAGAGATCAGAAATGACCCTAGAGTAATTGAAGCTTACCTGGGAAGGCGAAGATAAAGATGCTGCTCGATGTGAAAGAACTCAATGTTCATTACGGAGTAATTCATGCCCTTCAGGGAGTATCGATGGAAGTGGAGGAGGGCGAGATTGTGGCTCTTCTCGGGGCAAACGGCGCGGGAAAGACTACGACCCTTTCTTCGATCTCGAACCTGGTGCCGAAAACTTCCGGTCGGGTATTCTTCCAGGGAATGGATATTACAAATCAAGCAGCTCACACCATTGTCGAAATGGGTTTGGGTCATGTTCCCGAGGGACGCCATGTCTTTTCGGATTTGACCGTCAAGGAGAACCTGATTATGGGAGGGTACACCAGGAAGCGCACGGACATCGAAAGGGGGATTGAAAGGTCTTTTACCCTTTTCCCCAGGCTTAGAGAGAGGAGCGAACAAATCGCCGGGACTCTTTCCGGGGGAGAGCAGCAAATGCTTGTTATGGCAAGGGGGCTAATGAGCCACCCCAGGATGCTTTTGCTGGACGAACCTTCGATGGGACTTGCCCCCCTCATTGTTGAGGAGGTTTTCAAAAACATTCAGCTGATAAATGATCAAGGTACTTCCATTCTTCTCGTTGAGCAAAATGCCGAGATGGCCCTGTCGATAGCGCATCGGGCGTATGTTTTGGAAACGGGGAAGATAGTGGCGTCAGGTTTGGCAAGGGACCTCTCCGAGAGCCAGGAAATACAGGCTGTATATCTTGGAAGATAAAATTGAAATAAGGGGCATGTCAAGGAATTAACGCCCCAGCCGGCCATAAAAGAGTTTCAACACGGTCCTGATCGGCCTTGCCGTCCCTGTCCATGACACCGTGGATAAAGAAGGGCTCCTCGCGGAAAGAAGCCAGGCCGTCTTGCCTGTCGAGGCCCTCGGCCCGGTGTTTTCCCGATTCTATTGCCGTTATCATTCGCCTTCGTTTTCTTTACGAAATCTGACTTTGTGGAAGGTCTCTCGACTTTGTCCTGCGTGATATCTTCTCTCACTCTAAAGATCAAGAATATGCTATCATGTTACCCGGAAATGATTTGCGAAATTATTTCAGATTGAGAATCTATCATTGGGAGGTGTGTTTCTTGGAGGAGAAAGAGATCGGCTGTGCCCGTCCGACAGGAGCCCTTGTCGGAGAGCCGGAACCGGCTCTGGAAGAGAAAGCGGAACCAGTTAAAAAGGAGGTCCCGGGAATGACGATCATGGTAGGAAGAAAGGCGCCGGATTTCGAGGCCCCTGTCTATCACAAGGGTAAGTTTGGCAGCGTGAAGCTGTCCGATTCGCTTGGAAAGTGGGTTGTGCTCTGCTTCTATCCTGGTGATTTCACCTTCGTCTGAGCAACGGAAGTGTCGGCGGTCGCCGACAAATACCCCGTGTTCCAGGAACTCGGAGTGGATGTCTACTCCGTCAGCGTGGACAGCCAGTTCGTCCACAAGGTCTGGAACGATAACGAACTCTCGAAGATGGTAGAAGGCGGAGTACCCTTCCCGATGATCTCCGACGCGGGAGGCAACCTTGGAAAGATTTATGGCGTCTATGATGACCAGGCGGGAGTAGACGTCAGGGGCCGTTTTATCATCGATCCCGATGGCGTGATCCAGGGCATGGAGGTCCTGACCCCGCCCGTGGGAAGGAACGTGGAGGAGACCATCCGCCAGATCAAGGCCTTCCAACTCGTCCGAGCCACCAAGGGCAAGGAGGTCACACCTTCGGGGTGGCAGCCCGGGAAGACCACCCTCAAACCCGGTCCGGACCTGGTCGCCAATGTATGGAAGTTCTGGAAGCCCAGGGACAACAAGTAGAGCTCGCTGAGAATTGGTCGCCCCCTTTTGGGGGCGATTTTTTTGTTCTCCTGCTCCGATCCTCGACAACGGGGAAGCGCGATAGACCGGCGAGAGAGATGACATGAAAGGAACTTGGGTCTATGCTTAAAAAAGCTGGGGATTTAGGCCTTGAGAAAGGGAAATAAAAACGATCGGGGTGTCGACATGAAGATCACCGTGCTTGTTGAGAACTTTGCCGGGTCATGGAAAATGCTCGCCGAACACGGACTCGCCCTTCTGGCCAGCGACGGACTAACCTCGGTCCTCATGGATACGGGGCAGGGTGGGGACGCTCTTTTTGCCAACATGCAAACCCTGGGGGTCTCTCCCGGTGATATCGATCACGTCGTTCTGAGCCACGGGCATTTCGACCATACCGGGGGGCTCCAGAAATTGCTGCTTCGTTCACGGAATGTCCCGGTCTGGGCCCATCCCGAGATAGAGAGCGCTCATAACCGCATGGAAGATGGTTTCGCCAGGTTCACCGGGTGCCATATCAACAGGAGTGGCGTGGATTTAAGACCCGTCCAGGGCCTGACGCCTGTCACCGACAGCCTCTGGGCTGTCGAGGTCCCCCTGGAGCACCGTGATCCAAGGTTTGTTAATCCGCCCTCCAGGTTGGTCGTCCCTGACGGCGATGGGTGGAAGCCGGATCCCTTCCCCGACGATATATCGATGGCCGTGAAGGGCGAAGGGGGCTTGAGCGTCATCCTCGGCTGTGCCCATGCCGGCGTGGTCAACATTCTTGAAGAAGTATCCAGCCATTTCGAGACGAGGGATTTTCACATGGTCCTGGGGGGCATGCACCTGGGGGACCAGGCCGATGAATTCATAGACCGCATCACCTCGGAACTGGTGACCAGGTTCAACGTGGAAAAATGGCGGCCCTGCCACTGCACGGGTCTCAAGGCCCTTTGCGCCCTCTCCGCGAAGGCACGGGACGTCGCCTGGGCGGCAGCCGGCACGATCCTCGACGCCTGATCTTCAGATGAGGGAATAACGCTTGAGAGGCCTTCCTGTCTTCTGGTATTCAACCTCCTCCAGGATGCGCCCCGTCTTTTTCAGGAAATCTATATACCGCTGAACCGTCACCCTTGAAATACCAATGTTTTCGGCTATCTCGCCGGCGGAGGAGGGCACGCCCATGGATTCTAGTGCCGACCTGACCAGGTTCAGGGTGCTTTCTTGGATGCCCTTTGGATAGGAGAGCCTTGTGTCCACCGTTTTTAAACCGGATTCGAAAGCACGGTCTATCTCCTCCTGGGAGGCGACAACCCTTTTTCCTCGGATCTCCCTTTGGTGCTCCTTCAGCGCGCAGAGCATGGACCTCAGCCTCTCGTACCTGAAGGGTTTCAGAAGATAGCCGAAGGCCCCCAGCCTCAGCGCTTCCTTTACCTTGTCTCCCTCGTTGGCCGCCGAAATGATTATAACGTCGGCATCGACAGCCCTTTCCCTCATTTTTTTCAACAGTTCCAATCCGTCGAAATCCGGCATGAAGATGTCCAGCAGTAAGCAGTCCACGGGATTATCTTCAAGGAATTCCAGTGCCTTGCTGCCGCCCGTGGCGGTACCCACGACTTCGAAACCCTCCATGGTCGAGACAAACCGCTTATGCAACACCAGTACCAGGGGGTCGTCTTCCACTATCAAGACCTTGGTTTCCTTCTCATTCATGAATCGGGACCTCCGGAAAAATGATCCTGAACCTCGTCCCTTCCCCCACCGTTGATTCAAAGTCCACTGTCCCACCATAGGACACCACGACGGATCTTACAAGGAAAAGCCCGTACCCCCTTTTGCCTCCCGACTTGTTTGAAAAGGATTTTTCAAAGATGTAGGGCTTGTTCTCCGCGGGGATGCCCACGCCGGTGTCGGTCACTTCGATCACCAATTCTCCGTCAGTGTGCTCCAGCAGCACCGATACGTTTTTCCCGGGAGCTGACGGTTCCTGGACGGCTTCCGTAGCGTTCTCTATCAGGTTTCCCAGGCATACTATCAGGGAATTGGTGTCGACCGAAGAGCCTTCCTTCAGGGTGCTCCGATCATCCAGTTGGAGGTTCACACCGAGCTCCCTGCTCCTGCTGATCTTCCCTATCAGCAGTCCCGCTATCTCCGGTTGCTTGATGGTGTCGTGGATCTTTTCTATCATCTCCTGCTGCGAGTCGGATTCCCTGTGGATCAGCCTCAGGGCCGACTCGCAGTCTCCCATTTGGAGCGATCCCGAGATTGCATGGAGTTTGTTCAGGTACTCGTGCTTGTGGACTCGGAGCAGTTCGTTCTGGACCCTGAGAACGTCAGCCATTTTTCTCGCGCCCGTCAGTTCTTCCGCGAGGGACTGGATCTCGTCGGCCTTGCGAAAACTCGCGATGGCTCCCAGGATCTTGTCTCCAGACCTGATGGGGATACGGTTGGTGAAGATCCTGGCCCCTTCAAGATTCTGCTCCCGGTCATACTCGGGTTCACCCGAGGCCAGGACTCGGCGCAGCCTGGAGTTGGGGACAAATTTTTCAATGGGGTGCCCCGTCATGATCTCCGACTCGGGGACCTTGAGGATCTCCTTCGCTTGTCGGTTGACGAACATTATCTTCCCAGTTTGATCGATTGCGATTATTCCCTCTTTGACAGTCTCGAGGAACGCTTCGCGTTCCTCGAGAAGAGCCGCAATCTGGTAGGGTTCCATGCCGAACATGGTCTTTTTTATATTCTTCGAAAGGAGATGGGCGAAAAAGGTTCCCAGGATAAGCCCAAACGCAACGGCGAGGATGATCTTTTTCCGCAATTCCCACATCTTGATCTTTATGTCCCTGGACCATAAGTACACCGCCACCGCGCCGACCTTGGCGTCATCCCTGTACACCGGCAGGTAGGCCCTCACGATCGGTCCGAAGGTGGTTACTTCCGGAAGGGTCGAAAAGGGGTGGCCCTCGATCACGGGTTGTGCATCCGGTCCGCCTATGAGCAGGATGAGCTTGATATTCGTCCCTTTGATTATGTTGTCAAGGATGGGTTGTGTCGTGCTCTTGTGATTAGGTTTGTCGATCCGCTCCTTGACAAGGGGCATCTGCGATACAGTGTAGGCGATATCCTTGGCGTGCAGAGCCTGCTTTTCCTCGAAGGACGGTATGATACCCATCTCGAAGGAAACTCCCGCCGCTATCAATGTTACGCTGACGAGGCTCACTATGAGGAGCATAATCTTGTGTTGAATCGGTAGTGATTTTTTCAGTAACAATCCTCTCCCTTCAAAAGGAAAAGTGAAGAGCTTAAATCGAAACGGACAGGGGCCGGAATTCCTTCCCATACCCCCACATTTTTCACAAAAGCATAACCCTTGACCTTATTTTTGTAACTTACAAAGCGTGTTTATTACGTACATAATGCTCATCCATTCTCTTCTTCAATATAACATTGTTTACGAAACGTGCATGATCCAGGAAGTGTCGGACTCGCGGCCGGCTGGCGGCTGGTGAGACCCATTCGGAGAAGCGGAGGTGACCCACGAAGAGAAGACAAATGGCTCCGCCAGGCAAACCAAAAACCAGGAGGGATAGAAAATGGCAAGAAAGACTTCTGTTCTATTGGTAGCCCTGTTCGTTTTCTGCGCTGTTTTGGGAATGGCCTTCGGCCCGCAGCGTGCTGATGCCGCAGCGATGAAGTTGAGAGCTGGCCACGAGATGCCTGAGAACCACCCCTACCACCTGGGGACCGTCCGGTTCGGCGAACTCCTGAAGGAAAAGACCAACGGCCGTATCGAGGTCGTGGTCTATCCGAACGGGCAGTTGGGCAACCAGAAACAGCTTGCTGAAATGGTCGCCGCCAACCAGCTCGATCTTTGTCTCACATGGCAGGGTATCCTCGAGGCGTTTGAGCCCAATGTGGGAGTCGTTTCTCTCCCGTACATCTTCGATAGCTGGGAACATACCTGGAAGGTCGTCGATGGGGAACTCGGCCAGGCCATCTTCGCCCCTCTCGAGGCGAAAGGGATCAAGATCATCACGGTTTTCAACAACGGCCTTTACAACGTTGTCTCCAGAATCCCAATAAAAACTCCGGAAGATATGAAGGGGATCAAACTTCGTGTTCAGCCTTCCGCTGTATTTGTCGAGAGTGGCGGGATGCTCGGCTCCGTCGTTACCCCCATGGCCTTCGGAGAGGTTTATTCAGCCCTTCAGCTCGGAGCCATCGATGCCGAGATCCAGGGGCCGATCAACGTAAGAAAGAGCAAGCACTACGAAGTAGCCAAGTTCACCTGCCAGAACGAGATCCACTACCTCCTCGAGCCCATGTTGATGAGTGCCAAGGCCTTCAAAGCCCTCTCCGCCGAGGATCAGAAGGCTGTTCTCGAGGCAGCGAAGGAAGCCGCCGAATGGCAGCGTGCCGAGGCAGAGGAGGAGGACGCTTCGGACACGGCCTTCCTTAAGGAAAATGGCATGCACTACTTCGTTCCCGACAAGGAAGAATGGCAAGCTGCTTTCATGCCGGCCTATGACAAATACCCACAGTGGAAGGAAATGGTCGAGAAAATCAACAGTCTTAAATAAAGGAAAGTTTAAAAAGCCACTGGCGGCTGCTTCGCGCCGTCAGTGGCGTCCTTTTGGGGGTTTCGCTATGAAATCATTTGAGTTTTGTGATCGTTACCTCATGAAAGCAACGGAGATCCTGACGACGGTCCTCATGTTCGTCCTGGTGGGGCTTGTCTTTTTTCAGGTTCTCAACCGCTTCATACTTCACATACCAGCTGCATGGACCGAAGAGATGGCCCGGTATAACTTCGTGTGGCTCTCGCTTTTCGGTTCTGTCTTGGCTCTCAAGTCGGACCGGCATCTTTCCGTTGACCTGTTTGTCCAGGGCATCAAGTCACAAAAGACCCAGGGCTGGATCAAGATTATAGTAGCTCTCTTGGTGATGACCTTTAGCCTTATCCTCACATGGAGTGGTTACCATTATACGGTTTCTAATTGGACTAACCACTGTGAATTTGGTGCCTTCCCACTGGCCTTGATCTACGCCGCGGTCCCTGTCGCGGGATTTCTGCTTCTTCTAGTGAGTTTCGAACAGCTTGCCAGGTCTGTTCGGGATATAGCGAGGTGATCTGCCTTGGAGCTGTGGATTTTCGGTCTTTCTTTTGTAGGAATGTTGGTGATAAACGTCCCGATAGCTATCGGGATGGGTCTCTCGTCGCTGCTGTACCTTGCAATCTCCGGGGATTTCTTCATGCTTACGATCACCGCCCCCAGGATTTTCGCCGGAATTAACAACTTCACGATGTTGGCCATTCCGCTATTCATCCTCTCCGGCGACCTGCTCTGCTCGGGTAAGGCTTCAAAACTCCTCGTAGACCTGGCCAACAGCCTGGTGGGTCACCTCAAAGCGGGTCTTTCCACGGTGACGACGCTGGGCTGCATGTTCTTCGGGGCTGTGTCCGGTTCCGGGGCGGCCACGGCATCCGCCATAGGCGCTGTAATCGCCCCCGAATCGGAACGATCCGGTTATGACAAAGATTTCATAGCGGCGATCATCGCTTCTGCAGGTCCAATAGGGATTCTCATTCCCCCCAGCATCCCCATGGTTGTTTACGGGGCCGCCACCGATACCTCCATAGGAGCCCTTCTCCTTTCGGGCATCGGGCCCGGGGTCCTCTTCGGGATATTGATTATCCTCTACGGTTACTGGTATTCGGGGAAAAAGGGTTACGGAAGCCGTACGCAGTTTGCATGGGCCAATGTTTTTTCCAGCGGAAAAAAAGCGGCCTGGGCCTTGCTCACGCCGGTAATCATTGTGGGTGGCATTTACTCCGGTATTTTCACTCCCACCGAGGCCGCCGCCGTCGCCGCCGTCTACAGCCTGATCGTCGGCCTGTTCATTTACCGTACCCTCAAACTCAAGGATCTGCCGGAGATATTTCTCAAGAGTTCCATTACTTCCGCGACGATCATGTTCGTCGTGGGCGGGGTTGTGTTGTTCGGATGGGTCCTCGTCAGGGAACAGATTCCCCAGACGCTGACAAGGGTCATTCTTGACAATATCAGCAGCCCCTTGGTGTTCCTCATGGTCACCAACCTGATCATTCTGGTCGCCGGGATGCTCATGGACCCCTCGCCGGCGATCATCCTTTTCGCGCCCCTGCTCCTGCCGGCGGTGCACGCCTTTGAGATCAGTCCCATCTTTTTCGGAGCCCTGATGGTTACGAACCTAGCCATAGGCCTGGTTACACCCCCTGTAGCTTTAACCCTTTACGTCGCCGCCGAGATTTGCCAGGTAAGCCTGTCGAGGTTGATCAAAAAAGTAATGCCCATAGTTGTTTTGCTGGTTATCGGGCTTTTCCTGGTGACCTTTATCCCGGATATCGCGATGTTCATCCCGAGACTTCTCATGGGTGTCCGCTGAATGGTGGCTGTTTTTTAACGAACCAAGGTAAGTCTTATCGTTGATGAAAAGGGGAAGCCATATCCCCGGAGGAGGGATTCATTTGTGGACCGTTGAATTTTTAGGCGGGATCGTTGAGGACATGATCTACCGTTCGACGACGACGATATCTCCCGATGTCAGGGCGCTGATGGAGAAGGCTCTGAATGAGGAGACGAACGATACGGCCCGGAGCATGCTCCTGGCGATGCTTGAGAATGAAAAGATGGCTGGGGAGAAGGTGAAGCCCGTTTGCCAGTCCCCCGGATTTCCGACGGTGTACGTCAGTTTCGGTGATAGAAGTCTGCCTGGTTGCGATCTGAGGAAGATCTGGGCGGAAGCTCTTGTGAGTGGTACGAATCGGCAACTACTTCGTCCCAGCATGGTTCATCCTCTGACACGGGAGAACCCCGGGGACAACTCGGGGGTGGGCGTTCCCAACTTTGAATTCGATTACGTTCCGGACCAGGACCACCTTGACATGTTGGTGAGTTTCAAGGGTTGCGGTGCGGAACTGGCCAACGCGATGCAAATCTTCACGGTGGCCAAGCTCGAGAAGGGCAACGATTACGCTGGTTTGAAGCGCTGGGTGCTTGACACGGTCATCAAGGGAGGCGGCAAGCCCTGTCCCCCGGCGGCGATAGGCATAGGTCTTGGCGGGCAGATGGACGTGGCCTGCAAACTGGCGAGGAAGGCCGTGAGCGTGAGGCGTTGGGACGACGTGAACCCTGACCCGCTTTACGGGAGGCTGGAGAAGGAACTTTACGAAGCGGCGAACAGCCTTGGCATCGGGCCGGCGGGAACGGGGGGCAAGACGACGCTCCTGGCGGTTAAGATCGAAGGGGCGTCGACGCACACGGCGATAGCGCCGGCGGCGATAACCTTTCACTGCTGGACGGCGCGCAGGGCAGGCGTGAGGATTTACCCTGACGGCCGCGTCGAGACGACACTATAGGGTGGTGCGGAAGATGGCCGATAAGATCCTGGACATACCTCTAAGCGAGGAAGAAATTAGGAGTCTCCATGTCGGGGACGTGGTCTACCTCAGGGGTCCGATATACACCTCGCGTGACATGGGTCATTTTACTCTCAACCAGTACCTCGAGGAAGGCAAGGAGTTGCCGGTGGATTTCAACGGAGCGGCGATATTCCATGCGGGCCCGGTGGTCAGGAAGAGGGACGATGGTGGTTACGACCTGGTAGTGATAGGCCCGACGACGAGCATCAGGATGGAGCCCTACCACGAGATGGTGGCCCGTTTGGGTGTGAGGGGAATCATAGGCAAGGGAGGCCTGGCTGAGGGCAGCCTGAAGCAGTTCGAAAAAAGCGGCCAGGTTTACTTCCAGGCTGCCCCGGGTTGTGCCGTTTCCCTGGCGGAAGGCATAGAGCGGATCGACGGAGTATACTTCCTGGAGCACGGGGTTCCGGAAGCCCTGTGGATCCTGAGGGCCAAGAAATTTGGTCCCCTGGTGGTGGGGATGGACAGCCACGGCAAGAGCATCTACGCCGAGATCAAGAAGAGCGCCGACGCCCGCAACAAGGAACTGTACGGTTAGTTGCCGGTCTCGCCCCGCCGCGGAAGGCGATTAAAAATAAAACGACCTGGACGACCGCGCGGCCCCTTGTCGCGGATCCGGGCAGGGAGGTAAGGACTACATGGAGTACAGGATAGAGAAGGACAGCATGGGAGAAGTGCGCGTACCGGCCGATAAACTTTACGGTGCGCAGAGCCAGCGGAGCATTGACAACTTCAGGATCGGCCTGGAGAAAATGCCGGTGGAAATCGTAAGGGCCTTTGCGATCCTCAAAAAGGCCTCCGCCATGGCCAACAACAAACTGGGTGTCCTCGACGACACGAGGGCGGAGGCTATATCCGCAGCGTGCGACGAGATCCTCGAGGGCAAGCACGAGGGCAACTTCGGCCTCGCTGTATGGCAGACGGGCAGCGGCACCCAGAGCAACATGAACCTTAACGAGGTCATAGCCAACAGGGCCAACCAGATACTCGGCGAAGGGGAGACCAAGGTTCACCCCAACAATCATGTGAACAAATCCCAGAGCTCTAATGACACCTTCCCGACGGCGATGCACATAGCGGCTGTTCTCCAGGTGGAGGACCTGCTGCTCCCCTCGCTGAAGAGATTCAAGAAGACCCTCGAGGCCAAGTCCAATAAGTACAAGGACCTGGTGAAGACCGGAAGGACCCATCTTCAGGATGCCACCCCCCTTACGCTCGGCCAGGAGATCAGCGGCTGGGTGAGGATGCTCGAGCGCTCCGAGGAGATGCTCCTCTCGAGCATCGAGTACCTCAAGGATCTCGGCCTGGGCGGCACGGCGGTGGGCACCGGTCTTAACGCCGCCGAAGGCTACGACGTGGAAGTGGCGGCCCAGATAAGCGCCCTGACGGGCAAGAAATTCAAAACGGCGGTCAACAAGTTCCACTCCCTGACCAGCAAAGACGAAGTTGTTTTCGTCCACGGCGCCATGAAGGCCCTTGCCGCGGACCTTCTCAAGATAGTCAACGACATTCGGTGGCTGGCTTCTGGACCTCGTTGCGGCCTGGGGGAGCTCATCATCCCCGCCAACGAGCCGGGCAGCTCCATCATGCCGGGCAAGGTGAACCCGACCCAGAGCGAGGCCGTCTCCATGGTGGTGGCCCAGGTGCTCGGCAACGACGTCACCGTGGGCTTTGCCGCCAGCCAGGGCAACTTCGAGCTCAACGTCTACATGCCCGTCATGATATACAACTTTCTGCAGTCGGGCAGGCTCCTTGCCGACGCCATGAAATCCTTCAACGACCACTGCGCCGCAGGGCTCGAGGCCGACGAGGAGAAGATCACCCACTTTGTTCAGAACTCCCTCATGAACGTCACTGCGCTGAACCCCTACATCGGCTACGACAAATCCGCCGAGATAGCCAAGAAGGCCCACAATGACGGTTCCACCCTCAAGGAAGCGGCCCTGGCCCTGGGTTACCTCAGCGCCGAAGAGTTCGACCGCTACATGGACCTGAAAGCCATGTGCGCTCCTAAGACGGTCAAGGTGAAGAAATAGGTCCTGGCCCTGGGAGCGCCGAAGGATAATCGATAAACCGGCCTGCCGGGAAAGCCCGGCAGGCCTGCATCACCGCAACGGTAACAGCATTTACTAAGGAGGCGGGTTTTTATGCCCAGTAAGGAAGAGTTATTGGCAAAGGCTCAGAAGCCGGCGGAAGACGCGATGAAGCTTCACCCCTTTTACAAGGGTAAGATGCAGACGGCGCCGAAGTGCTGCATCAGGGACATAGGCGATTTCGCGATCTGGTACACGCCCGGCGTGGCAGCACCCTGCAAGGCCATAAAGGAGGACGCGGGCCTCTCCTACGATTACACCAACCGGGGCAACATGGTGGCCGTGGTGAGCGACGGCACGAGGGTCCTGGGCCTTGGCGACATAGGGCCCGAGGCCGGCATGCCGGTCATGGAGGGCAAGTCGCTTCTTTTCAAGTATTTGGGCGGAGTGGACGCCGTGGCGATCTGCCTCGACACGAAGGACCCGGACAAGATCATCGAGGCGGTAAGGCTCCTGGCCCCCAGTTTTGGCGGCATCAACCTCGAGGACATATCGCAGCCCAAGTGTTTTTACATACTCGACGAACTGAGGAAGGACTGCAAGATCCCCGTTTGGCACGATGACCAGCAGGGCACGGCGGCGGTGAACCTGGCCGGCCTTTACAGCGGATTGAAGGTGACGGGCAAGAAGATAGACGAAGTGAAGGTGCGTTTCTTCGGAGCCGGCGCGGCCAGCATAGCCACGGCGAGGGTCCTCTTGAGCGCCGGTGTAAGACCTGAGAACGTGATCATGGCCGACAGCCGCGGCACCCTTCACAAGGGCCGCACGGAACTGAAGGATATCCCCTACGACGTGAAATGGCACTTTGCCCAGGCCACGAACCCCGAGGGCATCCAGGGCGGTCCTGAGGTTTTATTCAAGGACGCCGACGTGGTTTACTGCTACACCAAGCCGGGACCGGACGTGGTGAAGAAGGAATGGGTGGCGATGATGGCGAAGGACGCCATGCTTTTTGCCTGCGCCAACCCGATCCCCGAGATCTGGCCCTGGGACGCGAAGGAAGCGGGAGCGAGGATCGTAGCCACCGGTCGTTCCGACTTCCCGAACCAGATAAACAACTCCCTTGGTTTCCCCGGCATCTTCAGGGGCACCCTGGATGTGAGGGCCACGACCATAACGGACGAGATGTGCATCGCCGCGGCGAAGGCCTTGTCCCACTGCGCCGAAAAGGAAGGCCTGTCCGAGGACTACCTGATCCCGACGATGGACCAGTCGTGGGTATACCCCGAGGTGGCGGCGGCGGTGGGAATGAAGGCCATCGAGCAGGGCATCGCCCGCAAGGTCATGACCAGGGAGGAACTATTGAAGCTGGCCACGGAGAAGATCCAGTACGCTCAGAATATGACGGCCTGCCTCACGGAAAACGAATTCATAAAGTTGCCCTAGGGAAGATATGAATCCCCCCGAGGCTGCGGCTCAAAAAGCGCCGCAGCCTCGAGTTTCGGGCGACTTCAATCGGCGAACAAATGTTGGAACATCTGTTTTTCGAATGGATCCCAAGGCGGCAAAAACATCAACACGGGGGATTATGGCACTATCCCGATTTCAATATAGAATATAATCCATGTCCCTATTTCACTAAGGAAGAAGAAATGAAATGTTCAAAGCCGCTAAGGGTACAAGACTGTACGAGGATATAGTCAATCAGTTCAAATTGTTGATCCAGGACGGTGCGATGGGACTTGGGTTCAAATTGCCTTCGGAGCCGGAATTGGCCGAGAGGTTCGGGGTCAGCAGGGTCACCGTCCGAGAAGCGCTCAGGATCATGGAAATATTGGGGATGGTAAAAACTTTCCGGGGGAAAGGGACCATCGTCATCGCAGCTTCTGCCGAAGAGGCAAAGAAGAGATTCTCCAAGCTTTCCCTTTGCAGAACCAGGGATCTTTCCAACCTCCTTGAAGTCAGGGAGATCGTCGAACCTCAGGTGGCAGCCCATGCAGCCCGGGATGCCTCGAAGGTTTCCGTTACACGGATGGAGAAATCTCTCGTAGAAATGATCCAGGATATCGAAAAGGGTGGAGAAGGTGTTGAAGGGGCTGTAAGGTTTCATTATGAAATCATAAGATCCGTCAAGAACGATATACTTTCAAATCTCATGGAATCCATCATGGCCATGATCGAACAATCCACCCATATCACGTTGAACCTCATCGACCGGCCTCGCCTTTCCTATTTGGAACATAGGGAGATCCTGGAGGCGATCAAGAAACAAGACCAGGACGGTGCGAGGAAAGCAATGAGGAAACACCTTCGAAAGGTCAGCGAACAGCTGGGACTTTCGGAGTAAAAAGCAATCTCCAACTTGTATGACAAGCAGTCAGAAATCGTGGTACTATGTTCCCCAATTTGAGGTTTTAGTCGACGGAGGGTGGGATAAGAGATGGGAGCGCACGTGATTGACAGCCTTTTGTTCCAGGATCTTTTCGGAACCGAAAGAATGCGCCAGATTTTCAGCGATGAAAACATGGTTCAAAAATGGCTTGATGTAGAAGCTTCCCTGGCAAAGGTTCAATCGGAAATGGGGATCATTCCGAAAGATGCCGCCCAGGAGATCATCAGTAAAGCCAAGGTTGAACTCATGGATTTTGTCGAGATGAAAAAGCAGGTCGACATAACGGGGCATCCTATCGTACCGCTTTTAAGATGCCTGAAAGACGTTTGCGAGAACAACGCCGGTGAATATTCTCATTGGGGGGCCACAACCCAGGACATCATGGATACGGGTATGATCCTCCAAGTGAGGGAGGCCTACGGAGAGATCTATCCCAAAGCTCAAAAGCTTCATTCGGTCCTATGTGACCTGGCTCGGAAGTACCGGGATTTGACCATGGTCGGCCGAACTCACGGCCAACACGCCTTGCCTATTACCCTGGGTTACAAAATCGCCGTTTGGGTGGCGGAGCTCGGAAGGAATATCGAGAGACTGGAACAGTGCAGCGAAAGACTCTTCATGGGTCAATTCTCGGGTGCGGTGGGGACGATAGCTTCGCTTGGGAAAGATGGCCTCGAGGTTCAAAAAAGACTTTTAACGGACCTGGGTTTGGCAGTGCCCCCGATTTCCTGGCATTCCTCGCGAGATACAGTGGCTGAGTACGTTTGCGTACTTGGGTTGCTGTCGTCCACCCTGGGGAAAATGGCTAACGAAGTGATCGCCCTGCAGAAGACGGAATGCGGCGAACTTGAGGAACCTTTCAAGATGGGAAAAGTCGGGAGCAGTACCATGCCTCATAAAAGGAACCCCATGTATTCGGAAGGGGTCGTCAGCCTGTCCAAAATAATCCGTTCGACCGTGTCCCTCGCCATTGAGAGCATGGTGATAGAAAACGAACGGGATATGAGACCGTGGCAGGCCGAATGGGAATACATCGGAAAGGTTTCAAATATGATGGATGCCGCGTTGACGGCTTCTATACACATCTTTACCGATTTGATCGTTCGTCCGCAAAATATTGAGAAAAACCTTTACATACTTCAGGGCTTGATGCTTTCCGAGGCGGTAATGATGAAAATGGGCCAGCGCATTGGACGCCAGGAAGCCCACGATATCGTGTACGAAGCGGCGATGAAAGCCTTTGAAAAGGGTCTGCCTTTTAAAACAGTACTGCTGGAGGACGAAAGAGTGCGGGACAATTTCAATGTCGATGAGATCGATGCTGTCCTTAATCCCCACAATTACACCGGTTTGGCTGGCTGTTTTGTCGACAGGGTCCTTGAACCGGGGAAGAAATGTTGAATCTCCGTTAGTCGAACTTCAAACCAAGAGGGAGGGAAGTAGAATGAAGATGAGAAGTATCGGGTTGGCTTGCATGGTGGCGTTGCTGGTTTTTGCCGGAGCGGGTACGTGCCTTGGTGCCGAAACCTTTACGTTCCAGCTGGCGCACGAGATGTCGACAGGGCACCCTTATGATCTCGGGGCGCACAAATTTGATGAGTTGCTGGGGGAGAAAACAGGAGGAAGGGTCAAAGTCGAAGTATTCCCCAGCGGGCAGCTCGGTACCCAGAAGGATACCGCCGAAGCCTGCGCGATGGGCGGCCTTGATTTCGCCATGGCCATGACCTCGATCCTAGAGAAGTACGATCCAAGATTTGAAGCCATTTCGCTTCCTTTCGTTTTCAGGGATTGGGACCACGTTTTTAAAACCGTCGACGGTGAAGTCGGAGAAAGGCTTAATTCCTTCATTAAGCCAAAGGGTATTGCTATAGTAGCCTATTTCCTCAACGGGGACCTGCATCTCACTTCGAGGGTTCCCATTAAAGGGCCCGAAGATATGAAGGGGATAAAACTGCGGGTACAGCAGGCCAAAACTATGATCGAATTTGGCAACGCCCTCGGAAGCGTGGTGAGCCCCATGCCCTACGGTGAAATATTTACCGCACTTCAGCTGGGGACTATTGATGCCGAGTGTCAAAACCTGAATAACGTTCTGTTCGACAAACACTACGAAGTAGCCAAGTTCATCAACGAGTCCACTCCTTTTTATTACCTTGAGCCCCTCCTGATGAGCAGGGATGTGCTCGACAGTTTGCCCGAGGATATTCAAAAGGCTGTATTCGAAGCGGCAAGAGAAGCGGCGGAGTGGCAGCGCCAGTTCTACATGGATAATGTAGATAAAGAGTTCATCCCACAACTGAAAGCGCATGGAGTCACCTTTACACCCTCACCCCAGGATGACTGGAAAGAGGCTTTGGATAAGGCCGGATACTACGATCTGTTCAAAGAACATCAGGAGCTGATCGACGCCATTGTTGCCGTAAAATAATCAGTCACCCAGAATTGTACGGGGGGGCGCCCCTGCCCCCCCGTACTTTTTCGATGAAAGGGGGTTGCTTCTTTGTTTCACAATCTTTCAGAGGCTATCGGGATCTTCCTGGAAAAGTACCTTGTCCCCTTTTTAATGATGTCCCTTTTCGTCCTGGTATTTTTTCAGGTTCTGAATCGATTCATCCTCCATATACCCATAGCCTGGACCGAAGAATTCGGACGTTATGCTTTCGTATGGGTATCCTTGCTGGGTGCTGCAGAAGCCGCCCGAAAGGGAGAACATCTTAACGTAACCTTTTTCCAGGATCTTGTAGGAGGGTCCGGAAAAAAAGTCATGGTGGTCATAAGTGAATTGCTATCGATCGTCTTTTTCGGCTTCCTCGTCTACCAGGGATTTTCCTGGACCTTGAGGAACGGCTTCAAGGTTATGGCGGACAGTTTCCGCCTTCCCATGTTTTATATCCAGGTCATTGTCCCGATATCGGCCACTTTCGTTGTGCTCTTCGTTGCCGACAGGCTTTTCTATTACTTGATGCAGAAACGGAACGAGGTGGGGAAATGATCCTTATCATGCTTGTTGTTCTTTTCCTGTGCCTGGCTGTGGGCGCGTCGATCGCCACTTCCCTTGGTTTGACGGCTATCACTTATTTCCTCACCGGCGGTGGCATCCGGCTATTATTCCTTATTCCCCAACGTTTCTTTGCAGGATGCAACTCTTTTGAGTTAATAGCTATACCCCTCTTCATTCTCGCCGGTGACCTTATGCTGGAAGGGCATATTTCAAAAGCCCTCGTCAACCTCGCTAAAAGTCTTGTGGGGTGGATGCAGGGAAGCCTGGCGCTGGTTACCACCCTGGCCTGCATGTTCTTCGGGGCGGTTTCCGGGTCCGGCCCGGCCACCACTTCGGCTATCGGTTCGATCGTTGCCAAACCCATGGAAGAAGAACAGTATCCCAAAGCCTATACATCGGCTGTGCTGGCATGTTCCGGTCCCCTGGGATCGCTCATACCTCCCAGCATCTTGATGGTCGTTTATGGTGCTGCTACAAATACATCCATCTCCAAAATGCTCCTGGCGGGGATAGGGCCGGGGATCCTTTTCGGTTTGATCTTCATGATCTATGAAGGGTATATTGGGAGAAAGAGCAAATACGGAAAAGTCACACCCTTCTCCGTGCAGACGCTTCTGACTTCCCTGAGAGAAGGAATTTGGGCTCTTATGGCACCGTTGATCATTTTGGGGGGCATTTACGGGGGGATATTTACTCCCACGGAGGCGGCGGCCGTTGCCGTCTTTTATAGTCTTTTGGTGGGCATGTTCGTTTTGAAAAAGATCACGTGGCGTTCATTACCGGAAATCCTATACAGGAGTTCCGTTACGACCGGGGTAATAATGGTGGTGGTTGGAACCGTCGCGGCCTTCGGATATGCGATCACCCGGGCGGGTATTCCGCAACAGCTTTCCTTGGCCGCCACGGGGCTGGTTAAAACTCCGCTGGTTTTTTTGATCATCGCACAGGTTATTTTGTTGGTGGCGGGGATGTTCATGAACGGTTCGGCCGCAATACTGTTACTGGCGCCCCTCCTTGCCCCGACGGTGGTTAAATATGGGATAGATCCCGTTTTTTTCGGGGCGGTGATGGTGGCCAACCTCGCCATAGGAATGTATACACCTCCGGTCGCTGTCTGCTCCTACGTTGCTAGCAGAATTGCGGGAGTCTCTTTTGACGAGACGAATAGGGCCCTTGTACCGTTTCTTATCCTTTCCCTGGTCGCTCTCGCGCTGTTAGTGGCCTTCCCACAGGTGATCATGTTCATTCCCAACGCACTTTTATAATGAGGGAGATCTTCAGGGAAGAATGCAATGCCTAAGATCATAAGGGATGAAGAAAGCAAGTTTATAAAGTTGCCCTAGGAAAAAAGGTATCCCCTAAAACCCGGTCGGAGCCGGGATAGAGTATTGTGACGGGGAAGGTGAGACACCAGTGGACGAGGCTTGGGTCAGGCAAAGGGTCGATCATTTTTTCTGGGTGGAAAAGATCAACTGAGCGATGGCGACATTGAAACTTCTGGCAGAAGTTCACAACGTGAAGTTGGATGACCAGGTGCTGAAGGCGGCTTTGGGGATGAACGGGGCCGGCAGGTATGGAGCGCAGTGCGGCCTTGTCGAGGGGATGATAATGTTCCTGGGCATTTGGGGCGACCTCAAGGGATTTTCCTACGACCGGATACAGATGATCTGCAGGTTCTACGCGGAGAAGTTCGATAAAACCTTTGGAAACCTGACCTGTGGATCGTTGAGGCCGGAGGCCGAAGCCGCGGCGGAGGATCCGGCCCATGCGTGCCGGGAACTGAAGGTGAAAGCACTCCTGATGGATTTGGATTTCCTGGATATAATAGATACTATTGTCGAGCTCTAAAGTCGCATGGACGAAGCGCCGGCAATATCATTTCGTTATTCTGGAGGATCCCCTTGAGTTATCTAGCGAGCCTGGCCAACGATGGAGTCTTCATTTCAAGTGTCGTCGTCATCTCGGGGTTATTGATCGGACAGATCCAGTACAAGGGAATAAAGCTCGGAACTTCCGGAACCCTTTTCACCGGCATACTCATGGGAATGGCGGGTTTCACCGTCCCGGAATCATACTTTTCATGGAACCTCGTTATTTTCGTGGTCTCGGTAGGGTTGTTATCCTCGGAAGATGCCCTGGAAGTCTTTAAAAGATATGGTCTCAGGTTCATTTTCCTGGGCGTCATCGCCACCTTCGTCGGGGCGTTGGTCACTTTCCTGCTCGTTAAGACTATCGGGGGTTCTTCCATGGACCCCCTGCTTTTGGCCGGCGCTTATACGGGCGCGTTGACCAGTTCTCCGGGACTTGGAGCGGCCCTGGAAGCGACCGGCTCCAGCCCGCTGGTTACCATTGGCTACACGGTGACGTACCCCTTTGGGGTCATAGCCGTGGTGATTTTCATCCAGGTCGCCGCAACGGTGTTTCGCATCGACCTGGAAAAAGAAAGAGCCCAGTTGGAAGGGGTTCTTTTGGATTACAAGAAACCCCGGGACGAAAAAACCAGGAGGTCTTCGAAGTCCTTCTCCCTGGTCTCT
>Ga0265293_10001192_pt1 | contig 58073 bp, 52 predicted proteins | sample Munlanlewell138R_FD_192505 | JGI IMG/M metagenome (GOLD analysis project Ga0265293, IMG submission 192505) | Leachate microbial communities from a municipal landfill in Southern Ontario, Canada - Leachate well 138R | ecosystem: Engineered > Solid waste > Landfill > Unclassified | place: Canada...
CCCTACATTCTTAGAGGTAAAAGGTAGAACTTAGACCAATTCCGGAAACATGTAGACGGTAAAACTAACATTGAAACGACGTAGTTTCAATGTTTAATAACTGTAAGGGCTTCATTTGACGGTTACATCTATTATTGTCCATCTTCTCGGTGTCTGCTACTAGGGTACCACATCAGAATGAAGTGACTATAAATGTGAGACACACTGATGATAATAAGATTGAAATAATTGGCGTTGGGCGTGATGTCACCGAAAGAAGGAAAAATGAACTAAAAATTATAGAGCTTAGTTATAAAGACCAACTCACAGATCTTTACAATAGAAACTACCTAGAGAAGTTTCAAAAAGAGATTTCCGACAACACCTCTTTCTTACCCCTTTCAGTGGTTATTTGTGATATCAACGGACTTAAGTTAACTAACGATCTTTTTGGACATGAGATGGGAGATCGTCTTTTAAAAAAGGGCTCCTCAGTTTTTGAAAATGCTTTAAAAGAGGGTGATATTGCCATTAGGATGGGTGGTGATGAGTTCATCATAGTTTTTAGCAATTGCAGTTATGAAGAGTGCGCTAAAAGAGTTGATAGTATGAGAGAATTCAGTAGTAACAAAATTGTTGGAAAGATTCCCCTTTCAATTAGTTTTGGCTATGCAACTACAGAAGAACCTATAAAGTCGATAAACTTTCTTATCAGAAGAGCTGAAGTGGATATGTATCGCAATAAGTTAAAAGAGAGTGCCTCCTTTAAAGAGGGGGTCGTTGATCTACTTATAAACAGTTTTTATGAGAAGGGCATTTACGAAAAGAGGCACAGTACTGTTGTTGGCCTGTTATGCAGTGAGATGGGCAAAGCTTTTAATTTAGGTCAAACAATTGTTGATGAACTAAAACTTGCAGGAATTCTTCACGACATTGGAAAAATAACACTTAAAAAAGAGATTTTGAATAAAACAACCAGTCTAAATGAGGAAGAAAAAGTGGCAATGATGCGCCACCCCGAATTAGGGTATAATTTTTTAAGGACAATTCAAGGCTTTGGAAGGGTTGCAGAGTGGATTTTAATGCACCATGAACAACCAGATGGAAAAGGGTATCCACAACAGCTAAGCGATAATAAAATCCCATTAGAGGCTAAAATAATTGCAGTAGCAACATATTATGATACAATGACTAACTCTGTCAGACGGCAAAGGCTGAAAACTCATAATGAGGCAGCTATTGAACTAAAAAGACTTTCTAAAAGTAAGTTTGATGAGAAGGTTGTTGATGTTTTTCTCTCTTTGCCATTGGAAAGAATTATAGGCTCTGTTGATAGGTAAAAATTATGATAATAGATTTACTATATAACATCGCAATTCTTTTATCGCTCAGCGTAGTCTATGTAGTAATACCCTCAAAAGCCAAAAGAAAAAATTTACTGATTCAATTAGCTCAAGGAATTTTCTTTGCCCTTGGTGGGATTTTAATAATGAGTCGCCCTGTAATTATCACTGCAGGGTTAGTTTTAGATGGGCGAACACTTTTAGCTGGAGTGAGTGGGATGTTCTTTGGCTTTGTCCCTACAACTGTAGCTGTTATCTCAATGGCAATATTCCGCTACACCAGTGGAGGAGTTGGGATGATAACAGGGATCCTTTCTCCAATTACTTCAGCTGCAATAGGATTATTGTGGCGTGCTTTACGGTATAAGAAAGTTACAGAAAAAGGGGAGATTGGGTTTGAGCCGTTGTTTGTGGGATTGATTATCCACATAATTTTCGTTTTTGAATTTTTGTTTGTCCAATCTCCCAATAGAGTAGAGATTGTTAAACTTTTAGCTCTTCCAATTCTTTTAACTTACCCAATAAGCTTCCACCTTTTAGCTCTTCTAATTTTTAACCAAGAAAGAAGATTGGACTCTCAAGAGAAGATAAAACTTAGTGAACAGAGATTTAAGACAATCTTTGACAAATCCCCACTAGGAATATTTTTAGCTTATGATGATGGTGGAAAGCTTATTCAAGTTAATGAGCAATTAAAAAAGTTACTAGCTATCGAGAATTTTGAAGAGGGCAAAATTGGGTGGAACGATTTTGTCAAAGGTAAACCTATTTTAAATGGTGAAGAGTTTATCAGGATAAATAAACTAAGGGACTCAAAGATAAAAAGGTTAGATGGTAAAGACATTTGGGTTAAAACTGCAGCAACCAACATCCAAAGTGAAGATCAACAAACTAAGTTAGTTTTAGGGATGGTTACCGATATAACTGAAAGAAAAGAGCTCGAATTTGCCTTAAAATATGCTAACAGTCATGATGGATTAACAAACATCCACAACCGTAGTGAATTTGAAAAACTACTTAAAGCGTATGATGAGAAGGGTAATTATCCATTGGCAGTTGTAATGGGAGATGTTAACGGGCTAAAGGTTATTAACGATGCCTTTGGAAGAGAGACTGGAGACAACCTATTAATTAATATTGCCGAAACTTTAAAAGAGGTTACCCAAAATAGGGGAGTTTGTGCCCGAATAAGTGGAGATCAGTTTGCCCTGATTTTACAAGGAGTTGATGAAACTAAGGGGTGGAAAATTATAGAAGAGATCTCTGAAAAAGGAGATTTTGTAATTAATGGTGTTGAGGTGACCCTCTCATTTGGAGTTGCTGTTAAAAGGTCCTCTTTAGAAGATATTGATGAGATTGTTAAACTTGCTGAGAACAGTATGATTAGAAGTAAGCTTAGTGAATCTCCTAGTGCCCGCTCAAAAACTGTTAACGCTATTATCAACACACTGCATGAAAAGTCTCACAGAGAGGAGCTTCATTCACGTAGAGTTAGCGAATTAGCAATAAGACTAGGTGAGTCTTATGGACTAAATCAAAAAGAACTTGGAGAGCTTAAAACAGTTGGGCTTCTTCACGATATTGGTAAAATTGCTGTTGATAAATCTATCTTAGAAAAAAAAGGAGAACTAAGTGAAGAGGAGTGGGAGTCAATCAGACGCCACCCCGAAACAGGATGGAGAATACTAGGAACTGTGGGTGAGTTGGGAGAGTTAAGTAATGCTGTTTTATACCACCACGAAAAAGTTGATGGTAGTGGCTATCCTCACGGAATAAAAGGGGATGATATCCCTCTTTATGCCCGTATTATTGCTATTGCTGATGCTTATGATGCAATGACAGCTGCTCGAAGTTATAGATTGCAAGTGAATGAAAAAGAGGCAGCTAGTGAAATAAAAAAATATTCAGGGAGCCAGTTCGATGAAAAACTGGCCCGCCTGTTTGTTGAGAAGGTGCTACACTTCAGTTGGGGCGACCTGTAGAATTTCAATTAAATCAGTTGGCTCTAAACGGTAAGAGGAACCTTTCCCCTGATAAAATCCGTGGTCTTTTATAAAGTGGATATGTAAGTCGGTAAAAGTAATCTCTTTGTTAATCTTCTTGTTGAGAACAGTGGTATTAACTTTTTCATACATTCCAGGACCCCCAAATGGGGAGGGGAGTTTCCCTCTAACAGAGTCAACTCTGACATCAAAGTTTTCATCTAAAGTTATGAATTCGCCCAATCCATCAAAACCAGCATCTCTAAAGTATTGCATCCTTTCAGCAATAGCTTGGTTAGTTTGATCGTGGCGACGAACTGTCCCCTCATCTTCAACTATAATGTCTATTAAATTTCTCTTATCGCTTCCCAAAAATCCCTCTAGTGTAATGACTCCAGGTTGCATCTGTTGTTGAATATGGTCAAATTCAGGTGTCTGTTTCATAAACGCTCCTTATTTTTATGCAAACTTATCGTAGTAGATGTGCTCTTGTGGAACTCCCAAATCGGAAAGTACTTTGATACAAGCATCAATCATTCCTGGACTACCACACAAATAAGCTTCTGCATCAGGTGCCGATTCAACTAAACGGTGAACTACATCGGTAATTAAACCAGTTTCACCTGTCCAATTATCTTCAGGTTGAGGCTCACTTAGAGCAGGGATAAATTTAAAATCTTCCATCTTTTGCTCAAGCTCTTTCATCTCATCTACCAAGAAGAGATCTCGTGCTGAACGGGCTCCAAAGAAGTAGCGTGCTTTTCTCTTTGATCCTTTCTCTGCCATATCTAAAAGAATTGATTTAATGGGAGCCATTCCAGATCCACCAGCAATGCAGATGATATCACGATCGGTATCTCTTAAGAAGAAATCTCCGTAAGGGCCGTTAATTGAGACATCTTGCCCCTCTTTGAGGTGCTCATGGACATAGGTTGTACAAATTCCATTTGGAACTAACCTAATTTGTAGTTCAACAACATCTGTCTCACTTGGAGCTGATGCCATTGAGTAAGCACGATAAACAGCCTCATCAGTTAACTCATACTCAGGAACTTCAAATTGGATAAATTGACCAGCTTTCATCTCAATGCTTGGAGGATCGATAAGTTTTAATCTCACCTCTTTGATATCGTGAGTTAAATCACGAATCGACTCAACTTTGGTCTCAAATTGTCTCACTGAGAATAACTCTTCAGGAATCTCAATTGACATATCGTTTTTAACTTTAAGTTGGCAAGAAATTCTTATTAGATTATCAATATCCTCTTTCTCTAAAAGGGGAAGTTCTGTTGGTAAATAGTTACCTCCTCCTTCAACAACTTTAACTTTACACAACCCGCAAGAACCCCTTCCTCCACAAGCACTAGGGATAAAAATCTCTTCGCTTTTAAGAGTTGATAACAAAGGGCGTCCTGCCTCAACATCTAATACCTTATCGTTGTTGATTGTGATTCTAGCCATTCCATAGTTACCAACTGTTGCATCGGCAATAACCATCAATAAAGCCAAAAAGAGTGAGATAAGGGTAATTACAGATACGCTAACAAATAATGAACTAAGCATAATAACCCCCTTATGAGATGCTGATCATACCGTTAAAGCCCATAAATGCCATTGCCATAAAGCCAGCAATGATTAGGGCAATTCCAGCCCCTTCTAAGCCGTAAGGTATTTTTGCAGTTCTTAAACGTTGACGAATTCCAGCCATTGCCATAATTGCCAACAGCCATCCTAAGCCACTTCCTAAACCAAAGAAGAAACTTGTCATAAAGGTGTATTCACGAATTACCATAAACAATGAGGCACCTAAAATTGCACAGTTAACTGTAATTAAAGGTAAGAAAATTCCTAAAGCAAAATAGAGTCCTTCACTGTAACGTTCGATTATCATCTCAATTAGCTGAACAAAAGCTGCAATGACGATGATGAAAACGATAAATCTAAGATATTCTAAATTGAATGGGATTAAGACTAACTCATAAACAATCCAGTTTAAAGCAGTTGTCACTGCCATAACAAAGGTTACTGCAATTCCCAATCCTGCTGAAGTTTCAAGTTCCTTAGAGACTGATAAGAATGAGCACATCCCTAAATAGTTTGTTAAAAGGATATTGCTTGTAAATATTGCCGCAAAAAAGACGGCAAATGGATATAATGCATTACTCATTAGCTTCCTCCTTGAAAACAGCTTCACGGACAACCCAGATGAAAATAGCTAACATGAAAAATCCTCCTGGAGGCATAATCATGATTGCCCAGCTTGTCCACCAAGAGCCTAAGATTTGATAACCCCAAAGGGTTCCTGTTCCCATCAACTCTCTAAAGAAAGCAATGATTAGAAGAACATAGGCGTAACCCATACCACTTGCTAATCCATCTACCAACGAAAGAAGCGGTTTGTTTTGGAGGGCAAAAGCCTCAATTCTACCCATGACGATACAGTTGGTAATAATTAGACCAACATAGGGGCCCAATTGTTTCCACATTTCTGGGTAGTAGGCTTTTAAGAAGATATCGACAATGATTACATAGGTTGCAATAACCAGTGTCTCTACCATCATCCTAATACGATCTGGGATTGCTTTACGCATTAACGAGATTGTCCAGCTCGATAGTGCTGTTGTAAACATAACCCCAATTACCATAACCATTGTGTTATCCAATTTATTTGTAACTGCCAAAGTGGAACAAATACCAAGTATTTGGACAAATACTGGGTTATCTTTTCCTAATGGCTCTAAAAATGCTTTTTTATACTTTCCTGCTGCCATACTACTGCCCCCTTCCAACTTTATCGCTCTCTAAAAGGCGGTTCATGATGTTTCTAAAAGACTCACTGGTCCTTGTAGCTCCAGTAATTCCGTCCATCTCATCGTCACTAGAGGCAGTTCCCTCTTCAACAACTCTAAATGGACCTTGCTTGCCAGCAAATTGGGCTGTGAACCAAGGCTCTTCAATCCGCGCTCCCAATCCTGGAGTCTCCGTTTGACTAACAATTGAGACCCCGGAGAAAGTATTTAGATCCTCTTCAAAACCAATCATTACAGATATTGTTCCCCATAAACCTGGCCCATCCGAGGCAAATACGTAGCGCTTAATTCCATCATCAGTATTTATTACATATCTATCACCCTCATCAGTAACAAATTCATTAAAAATTTGGACAACGTTGGAAGGTGTTCCATCGTGTGTGATAGCAGCTGCATCCAAAATACTTCTCCAAAGGAAAAACTGCTCATTCTCTTCTACCAACTCTAAAGTGTAGAGGTGTAAGGCAGCAGTTAAAACGATACAAACTATTGTGACAAGGGCCATAAATACTAAAGGGTGGATTCTTTTTGCATAAAAACTTTTAGTTTTCATTTTGCACCCTCCTTGGCAACTTGTTTCTTCCTATTTTTTAAAAGCTTGAAGTAGTGGTCCATAAGTGGGCCAAACATATTAGCTAGTAGAATTGCAAAAGTTACCCCTTCGGGCCAACTTGAGAAAGTTCTGATTGTGACTGTCATTAAACCAAACAGTATCCCATAAACCCATCTTCCCAAATCGGTACTTTGGCTAGAAGAGATTGGGTCAGTAATCATAAAGAAAGCTCCCAACAAGAAACTTCCTCCCAACAGGGCATAAATGGGATGAAGTGCTTCGCCAACTCCAGTTAAAAAGAAGATTGTTTGTAAGAATAAAAATGAGGCAATTGAACCAACAACTATTTTCCAGTTGGCTGCCTTTTTATAAATTAGCCAAAGGCCTCCTAAAATGATTAAGATTGCTGCAGTTTCACCAAAGCTTCCACTTGTGGGTCCTAAAAGTAGTTCCACAAATGAGCTTGATCGTGTAGCCATTGGGGTAGCTGCACTAATCATGTCGGCTTTAGAGAGCCAAGTTCCAAATCCTGCTGGAAACCAGTTGAAAGTAGTTTGTGGTAAAACAAAGCGGCCTGTCATGGGAACTCCGAAGCTAATATAAACAAAAGCCCTTGCTGTTATTGCTGGATTGAATGGGTTGCGCCCAAATCCACCAAAAACCATTTTCCCAAAAACAATTCCAAATGCTATTCCAACTGCGCCCATCCACAACGGGATTGCAGGTGGAAGCGATAGAGCAAAAAGTAAACTAGAAACAAACACAGATTCAGTTACTTTCAAATCATACTTTTTTGCCATGATTGTTTCGCTTAATAATCCAAATGCTGTCACTACAGCTAGTAGAGCTACAAATCGCCAACCAAAGAAATAGATGGCAGCTAAACTTGCTGGAGCTAGAGCTATAAGGACATTACGCATTGCTTGCTGTTTTTGAATTTTCACAATATCCTCCCTCGTTAGTGTACAAAGTATTGTAACTTAGAATTTCCCTCTTGTAAAAAGAATAGGAATAAATAAAGGGCTAATTTAGAGTAGAGAGAGCCTTTTTACCTCAACAGAGATAACATTGTATTCAATTTGGACAAACCCCCGAACAATTAAGGCTCTTTGGATAGTTAAGAGGTTTTTATAAAGAGAGTATACTTTGGGAAAAATGACAGCTTCAAAAAGATCACTTTGATCTTCAAATGAGACAAATTGCATCATTTGTCCCCCTTTGGTAACTACACTTTTACGAGTTATTGGCCATCCAACTAAAGTGACACTTCTACCAACATAAAGATGCAAATTTTTTGCTAAAGTGGGTTCTACTCTAACAATCTTTTCTTCCCACAATTTTAAGATAAAGTGGTTTCTTAAAAACCCTAAACTCTCAAACTCCTCAAATAAAACTCTTTTCAAACTTTTTTGTTCAACAGGAAAGGGAAGCTCTCTTTTTTGCTTTGGGACAACAAACAACTCTCCATTTTTTTGATTCGCGTTACTTAGTAAAAGTTCTCTTAGTTGTTCAGTACGACTTAAATTGGGTTCAAGAGAATCAAATGCTCCAGAGGCAACTAAACTTACCAACTCTTTTCGCTCAAGCTTTATTTTTTGACTAAAGTCTTCTAAAGAGTGATAAGGTCTATTTTTTTCAATTGCTAAAGCACTTTTATAAAATAGATTTCTAATTGCCATCAATCCAATAACTACAGATCCATTTTCCCCTTTGTAGGTGTAATCACTTTTATTCACATCAGGGCCAATAAGATTAATATTCATTCTCCTTATTTCACTTATGTAGGCACTAGGGGTGTAATAACCTCCACCATTGGAGAGTACTGCTGCCATAAAGTGCTCTTTGTGGTGAACTTTTAAATAGGCAGCTTGGAAAGAGATCATAGCGTAAGAGGCAGAGTGAGCCTTACAAAAAGAGTACCCATCAAAAGATAAAATCATCTGCCAAACCTTGTTGGCAACTTCCTCTTTTACATCTTGCTCTTTGCACCCCTTTTTAAAACGCTCTTCGTACTCTTTTAATTTAGAAGGATCTTTCTTTGAGATGATTTTTCTTAATTTGTCAGCTTCTGCTTCTGAAAAATTGGCCAAAGCTACAGCAACTTTAGAAACATCCTCTTGGTAACACAAAATTCCATAAGTCTCATCAAAAAGTTTATCCATCTTAGGGTCTAAGTTTTCCCATTTACCACCTTTAAGCCTCCTTAAATACTCATTTATATAACTATTGGCAGCAGGGCGAATCATTGAAGAGTGAATTACCACATGGTTAAAATCCCCTTTGCCACTTTTTCTTTGAAGCTGTCTCATAGCAGGTGATTCAATATAAAAGACCCCCATACTATCTCCAGCAGCTAAAGCTTGTTTGGTTAAATAATCATCATTGGGGTTCCAATAGTTTTTATCTATAAAAATCCCCTCTTTTTTCAAAGAGTCTAAAGTATCTCTAATGACAGCTAACGATCTATTACCCAATAGATCAATTTTAACAAGCTTTGCCTCTTCTACACCTCTTTTATCCCAAGTTAAAAGGGGATAGCCCTCCTTAGAGTTTTCTATGGGAGCATAAAGGTTAATATCATGTGGAGTAATAACAACTCCTCCACAGTGCATAGAAAGAAGTCTAGGGGTATTTACCAACTTTAAAGCTATACTTGTAACTTTTTCCCATAAGGGGTCCTCTTTTAAATTATTATGGTGATTCTTTTTTTGGGAGATTTCAAAATCGGTAAACCCATAAGCTTTTGCACTCTCTCTGAAGGCAGAGTCAAAATTGAAGTGGTTGTGATTGGCAACTCGGGCAAAGTTAGATATACCAAATTTAGCAATCACTTTGTGTAAAATATCATCTCTTTCATCCCAAGCAAAATCGATATCAATATCGGGAAGATCCTCGCGCTCTTCATTTAAAAAGCGCTCAAAATAGAGGTTATGTTTAATTGGATCTACATTGGTTATTCCTAAAGCATAAGCAACAATTGAAGCAGCTGCTGAGCCTCTACCACACGATAAAGTACCTAGTTTTACTATCTCATCCATAACTAGAAAATAGGTAGTGAACTCTTTTTTGCTTATAATCTCCAACTCATAATCAATTCTAGAAACTACCTCATCACTAAGATTTACATACTTTTCTATTGCCCCTTTTAAAACTCTCATCTTTAAAAGCTCTTTAGGATTTGGGTGAAGGTAGGGGGGAAAGGTAAAATTGATAAAAGGATCCACTTTGGAGCCAATTTCTCCAATTTTGTTGGCCTCTTTAAGAGCTTCGGGCCAAGGGGCAAAACTTTTTAAATATTCGTTTTGAGTAAGAAGAATACTTAAAGGATCTTCACACTCCTTTGCATCTAATCTACCTATATTTTTAGAAGTGGCTATTGAGCGGAGAACTTGATGAACTTCCCACTGAGATTGATCAACAAAGGTAGCATCATCAATTGCAACTAAAGGGACAGCGAGTTTTTTACTAATGGAGACTAATGAAAAATTATTGGGAGTAACTGCACAATAAAGGCTTTCTACATAACCATTTAATTTAAATAAAAGGGATTTAGTTTTGATTACTAACAAAAGCCCTTTTGAATCTTTTTTTAACTCTTTTACTAAATTAAAGTTCTTTTTAGTTTTTAGGTTAGTTAAAAGGGTAGTTAGACGACTGTATCCATAATTGGAGGCAACAAAGACAAAAACAGACTCTCCATTACTAATTAACTCAGAGCCAATGATACTTTTTATGTTGTACTTTTTAGAAAGAGAGCGAACTTTGTGTAAGGAGTAGAGGTTGTTTTTCTCACAAATACCTAAATGGGTACATCCCTGAGTAGCTAAAAATGAGACAATCTGCTCTATTGAAGATACTCCCCACAACAAAGAGTAGTTAGATCTTATTGCCAATCTGCTACTCATGAAAAAGAGTTGCTCCACTGGTAATAGAGCTCACATTGTAGCGCTCTCTTATTTGATCTAAAGCTTTTTGTAAATTGCTGTTTTTGGTTGATTCAAATAGATCAAACTCTTTTATAAAAGGTTCAAGGTGATCTAATTTCAAACTTAGAGCTACTACCCTAATTCTTCTATTGAGTCCCCTTTCTAGTGCTAACTCACTATATTTAACCACCTCATTCTCATAATAGAGCCCTTTTGGAGCTTTTAAAGAGCCAATACTAATTGCTCCATCTCCCCAGTAAACTTTAACTTCAACTTTTTTTGTTGAAAGGCGATTAGTGCGCATCTCTAAAGAGGCCTCTTCAGTTGCTGCAACTAAAGCTGCTAATATTGCATTAGAATTCAATAGAGGTTCTTTAAAACTTACATCCCTTTTAATAAAATATTTTTGATAATTTTGGGCATAGGAGTAACTAAAATCTAACCCTCTTGCAGCATCTCTTAAAGCAATTCCTCTTTTACCTAAAAGAGTTACCACTTGCTCTTTGTTCAATTGAGCTAGTTGCCCAATTTGATTAAAGCCTGCCACCTTTAGTAGGTGGACAGTTACACCTCCCACTCCAGGAAGCAAACTAATATCTTGGTGGGCTAAAAAAGCTCTTTCACTTCCAGCTTTAACTTCAGCAATCCCTTTAGGCATAATTGCCCTGGTTCCCACCTTAGCAACAACTCTATTGGAGGCAACTGCTATAGCACTGGCAAGTGTTAAGCTCTCGTAAATACTGTTTTGAAGTCTTAAGGCACAATCGACAGGCTCTCCAAATAGTCTTCTAGTTCCCTTTACATCTAAAAATAGGTTGCCGTTTCCACTACTGGCGATTAAAGGGGTGTACTTAGAGGCAAGTTTTATTAAAAGAGAGTCAACTTTAGCACTTGTTACAGGATCTGGGGTAATTACCTTTAAAGAGGGGACTCTTTGTAAAGCTGTTTTGACCAACATCCCTTTATAAATCCCCTCATCCAAAGCTCTTTTAGAGAGATCTAAAACTAAAGAGCGAGAGCTCTCTTTGGCAATAACAAAAGCACTCTCTTTTAAAGAAGGTTCTTTTGCCATAGCAACTGCTGCATTGAAGTTGGCAACACTAATGTGGATAGTTGATGGATAATTCTCCATTTCCACCTCGATCAACAAGGAGCTTTCTCAACATCAAAGCGTTAGTTACAGCTTGCCCTCTGTTGTGGTTGTTGAAATAGACTAAGACTGTTTTAGAACCAATACTTAAAGCCTTAATCCTCTCTTTGATAACCTCGAGCTCCTCTTTTGTATAAAGATAGTCGTAACGACTATTTGTATCAAAGTTCCACCAGTTCTCTTTGTTTCTTCCATGAAGACGAATATAGGCAAACGAAGATGTAAGTACATCTACCATAGGGGGACTATTTTTTATTTGAGGTAAATCCAAAGAGACTAAAGATACTTCCCTTTTTCTAAGGGCATCTAAGGTGCGGTTGTTGTACCACATTTCGTTACGGAATTCCACGGCTAAAGGGAAAGAGGCCAAAGACCCAATTAGACGATCTAGATAGCGTCTTTGGTCTACTTCGTATCTAAAAGTGTGTGGGAACTGTAATAATATGGCATCAAGAGCATCTTTTTCTGCTAAGGCTGAAACACTTTTACTAAAAATAGTTACCTCTTTATGCCACTGTGATGGCTCAATTTTGTGGGTTAAACTTTGGTGTGCTTTTATTGAAAAGGTAGTTCTGGGGGCACTTAGAGTGAGGTTGTTTAGTTGATCGTATTGGGGCATTTTGTAGTAACTAAAATTTAACTCAACAGTAGCAAAGAGTTCTTGGTAAAACTCTAAGTATTGAGATGCTTTAGTATTTAAAGGATAAACAGGGCCAACCCACTCTTTGTAGGAGTACCCCGATGTCCCAATTAAAATAGTAGCCATAAGTTAGATATACTATACAAATGTATAGTATGCAAGGGTAAATGTTTTAGTTGTATTAACTTTTTATTATGGTGATAATAAGGGTATGAAAACTTACCTTATTTTGCTTGCCGGTGGAGAGGGGCAAAGGCTTTGGCCTTTATCTAAAAAGATAGTCTCAAAGCAGTTTTTGCCCCTTTTAAAGGATAAAACTTCACTACTGCAAAAAATATATGGTAATGCAATAAAACACTTTCCTAAAGAGAGAGTTGTTGTTGCCACCTCTAAAGAGCAAGAGCATTTAGTTTCTCAACAACTTGGAGATGATGTTGTGTGTGTAGCAGAACCAGCTAGGCGCAACACTTATGCAGCAATCTTATTAGCTACCTCTTATATCAAAGAACATCTTAACCCTTCAGATGAAGATGTAGTTGTAGTTTTACCAACTGATTCATTAGTTGATGATTCTTATATGGAGGTGATTAAAGAGATTGCTAATCTTGCTTCTACTGGTAAATCTAAATTAGTTTTGATGGGAATTGAGGCAAAAGAGGCTACAGATCAATACGGTTATATTGTTGGAACTAAAGGTGAAAAGGGAGTTCTAAAAGTAGATCACTTTGAAGAAAAGCCCCCCTTAGATAGAGCACAAGAGCTAATAAAAGGGGGAGCTTTATACAATGGGGGTGTTTTTGCCTTCAAGTTCTCATTCTTATTAAACAAAGGGAGTAGAACTTATAACGATATTCTTAATGATTATGAAAAAATTAAAGCTATCAGTTTTGATTACGAAGTTGTTCAAAAATGTGACTCTATTTTGGCTTACCCTTATAAAGGTTCTTGGAGAGATTTGGGTAGTTGGCAAACATTAATCAAAGAGTTGAAGGTAGACCCTTTAGAAGATCAAAGTAACATTGTTATCAACGAAACGGACTTTGAAGTTCTTTTAGAGGATGTAAAAGATCTATTAGTAGTTGTCACAGAAGGAGGTATTTTAGTCACTAAAAAACCAAATTAATTGAAAATCTATTTTTGACTTGCCACCTCAGTACCATTATACTGTAAGTACAACGGTAGTAGCGAATCGGCTTAAAGTGCCGAATAGCGCTTTTTGAGAGCCGACTTCCCATTGCCGTAGGAGGTGGTCATGATTAAGCGAGCTATTGTAGCGACTGATTTGTCGCAGGCATCTGACATAATGGTTGAAAATTTAGAGTTCTTAAAAGAGTTTGGGGTAAAAGAACTTCTACTATTACAATGTCCCGATTACCAAGAAGTTGCCTCTGAAGTGTTCCCTTACGTTGCAACAGCCCAAGCTGCGGCTATAGAGGATCAAAAACAAGTTTTAGAGTCCCTTGGATTCAAAGTTGAATCTCGAATAGCTCCAGGAAGTGCCAAACGAGAAATTAACAAAATAGCAGAAAAAGAAGATTTCCCTTTAGTCGTTGTTGGTTCTCAAGGACACTCCTTAATTGGGGGAGCCTTTTTAGGGGGAGTTGCCCATGAAGTTATGTTAAGGGCAAAACGGCCCCTTTTAATTGTTCGACTCACAATTGATGAAGATGGAAAACTAAAATCCATTGGTCTTTCTAAAGAGGGGGTAACTAACCACCTTCTTTATGCAACAGATTTTTCACCTGGTGCTAAAGGAGTTGTCCACTACCTTAAAAAGATTTTACGAACTGAAAATGTTAAAAAACTCACTTTATTACACGTTCAAGATCGCTCTCGCATTGAACCCTATTTAGTTGAGAGGGTGGATGAGTTTAACGTTGAGGATACTAAAAGACTCAATAAATTGAAAAAAGAGTTCTCTGCTATCGAGAACTTGAAAATTGATGTGAAACTTCTTTATGGAGATCCCCATGTTGAAATTATGAGAGAGCTTGAAGATAGTGGTGCCTCAATGATTATTATGGGAACTCAAGGGCGTGGTTTTTTACGAGAGCTCTTTGTAGGTAGTGTTAGTCAGTACATTGCCCGTAAGGCAACTGTTCCAGTTCTTTTAATCCCTTATACAGAGTAGCCATTTGACAATCTTTGTTATGCGTGTGATTGTTCGACTGAGGTAAAAAATGTATATAGCGATTATTAATATCCATGGTTTGGTCCGTTCTGAGAATATTGAGATGGGCCGAGATGCCGATACTGGGGGGCAAACCCGCTATGTAATTGATTTAATAAAAGAGCTCTCAAAAAGAGAGGGGGTGGAAGTAGATCTTTTCACCCGTAAGATTTCAGATAAACGAGTTAGTGAAGATTATAAGCAACCAATAGAGAAAGTTGGCGAGAATGCTAGAATTATTAGGTTGGGATGTGGAGGTTCTAAATACATCAGAAAAGAGCTTTTATGGCCCTATTTAGATGAGTACGTAGATAATCTTATCTCTTTTTTCCGTAAAGAAAATAGAATCCCCGATATTATCCACGGCCATTACGCCGATGGAGGTTATGTGGCAACAGAGATTGCTACCTACTACCACTCTCCTTTAGTTTTTACTGGCCACTCGTTGGGGCGTAACAAAGTAGAATATCTTAAATCTACTGGTGTTAGCGATGATAAACTTGAAAGTTACTACAATATGAGTCATCGCATTGCTCAAGAAGAGCGAACCATCAGAAAAGCCGATATGGTGATAACCAGTACCAACTACGAAAGAAAGAAGTTGTACAGCTCTTATGAGAACCACCAAATTGATAAATTTAAAGTGGTTCCACCAGGGTTGGATTTAGAGAAATTCTTTCCCTATTACCACTATGAAATTAACGACCCATCGGTAACTGAAGGGCAAAAAATGGCCCAATTTTCAATGATGAAAGAGCTACAGAGGTTTTTCACCAATTTTGATAAACCACTAATACTATCTCTTTGTCGCCCTGAAGCTAGAAAGAATATCGATTTACTAATTGAAATTTATGGTAAGAGTAAAGAGTTGCAAGCAATTGCGAACTTGGCAATCTTTGCCGGCATTCGAGAAGATATCAACACAATGGAGGAGGGGGAGAAAGAGGTTCTCACCGATATGTTGTTGTTGATGGATAGATACGATTTGTATGGGAAGATGGCAATTCCCAAACACCACAACCCAGAAAAAGATGTTCCAGAGTTGTACAGAATAGCTGCCTTGAAAAAAGGGGTGTTCGTTAGTGCGGCTGCTTTAGAGAACTTTGGTTTAACCTTTATTGAAGCTGCTGCAGTTGGACTGCCTTTCATTGGAACAACTCGAGGTGGAGTGCAAGATATTCAACAAAACTGTAACTGTGGTATTTTAGTAAATATTGATGATCACAAGAAGTTAAGCGATACAATTCACAACATCTTAACTGACCAACAAAAATGGTCTGAGCTTTCACAAAATGGGGTGGAAAAAATTTGGCAAGTTTACAATTGGAAAACTCACTGTGACACCTATTTAGATCGCCTAAATTGGGCAGTTGAACAACATAAAGAGAGAAAATCTTTAGATAGTAGATACGAAAAGAGTATGGCTAAAAGAATTGGCTCTGTTGATTTTCTTTTTATTAGCGATATTGATAACACCCTTACTGGTGATGAAAATGGCCTCAAAAAACTGGGATCTTATTTAGAAGAAAATCACAGCAGTGTGTGCTTTGGAGTTGCAACAGGAAGGCACTTAGAGTCGGCAAAAGAGATTTTAGATAAGTACAATTTAAAACCCGATATCTTAATAACTTCAGTTGGTAGTGAAATCTACTACGGTAAAAACCTATTAGCAGATAAAGGGTGGAGTGCTTTTATCCGTAGAAGATGGTACCCAGATCGAATAAAAGAGGCTTTAAAAGATTTTGAAGGCCTTAGTTTACAAACAGAGGTTGGCTCTCAACGCTCTTTTAAAGTTAGTTACGATATTAAAGGTGTTAAAGATTTTAATAACTTAGTTTTAGAGGTGACAAAAGAGCTTGAAAAGACAAAGAGTGCTTTTAATCTTGTTGTTTCACACGAAAACTTTTTAGATATCCTCCCTTACAGAGCTTCCAAAGGTTCTGCTATTAAGTACATCGCTTGGAAGTGGAACATTGAAGGTAATAAAGTTATTACAGCAGGGGATTCTGGTAATGATATAGATATGTTAAAAAAACCTTTTAAAGGGATTGTTGTTGCCAATCATGAAAAATCGCTCGATAAATTAAAAGATGCAAAGAACATCTACTTTACCGAGCGATCAAATGCCCATGGTGTAATTGAAGGGCTCAAAAAGCTTAAGGTTATCCCTTAAGCTTTAGGATAGAGCATCTTTCTTAACACGTAGTGTAAAATTCCACCGTTTTTGTAGTAAGTTACCTCAATAGGTGAATCTAAACGACAAGTGGTGTTAAATTTCACCTGCTTGCCATCTTTTTTAGTTGCAGTAACTTCTAAAGTACATCTTGGTTGAAGATTATCGCTAAGGGGGATAGAAAATTGCTCATCCCCATTTAAACCAAGTGAATCAAAACTTACTCCCTCTTCAAATGTTAGAGGAAGAACACCCATTCCAACTAAGTTGCTTCTGTGAATTCTCTCAAACGACTCAGCAATAACTGCTTTAACGCCCAATAAACGTGTTCCTTTAGCTGCCCAATCCCGAGATGAACCAGTTCCGTACTCCTTACCAACGATTACAACTAAATCTCTGCCCTCTTTTTGATATGCCATCGATGCATCATAAACAAACATCTCATCCTCTTGTGGGAACTTTTTAGTAAAACCACCCTCTTTAGGGGCAACTAGTTTTTGTTTTATGCGGGTATTTCCAAAAGTACCTCTAACCATAACATCGTGGTTTCCTCTTCTACTTCCATAAGAGTTGAACATCTGTTGCTCTACATTTAAAGAACTAAGGTAAGTTCCTGCAGGGTAGGTTGGATCAATTGAACCAGCTGGACTGATATGATCAGTAGTTACCGAATCCCCCATAACTAACAAAGGATAAGCATCTTTAACACCTTTAATTTGGGGTTTTTCTTTAGGGAAGTTATTAAAGAAAGGAACTTTAGCAATGTAGGTTGAGTTTTTGTCCCAGTGGTAAGTATCACCATCAGGGGCATAAAGCTCTTGCCATTTCTCATCACCTAAGAAAATATCTTTGTACTTTTCAATGAAAGCTTTTTTATGAACGTGTTGGTGGGCTAAGGCTATAGTCTCTTCGTTATCAGGCCACAATTCACTTAAAAATACCTCTTTACCATCTTTATCTATGCCTAAAGACTCTTTAGTTAAATCAATATCAATTCTTCCAGCTAGTGCGTAAGCAACAACTAAAGGGGGACTCATTAAAAATGAGGCTTTAACGTTTTTATGGATTCTTCCATCAAAGTTTCTATTTCCAGATAAAACACTAGCTAAAGTTAAATCATTTTCTACTTGAGCTTTCTCAATTTCAGGATTAAGTGGTCCAGAATTTCCAATACAGGTAGTACACCCATAAGCAACAATATTAAACCCAAGTTCTTCTAAAGAGCTAAGCAGTCCACTATTTTGTAAATAATCTTTAACTACTTGAGAACCTGGGGCCAAAGAAGTTTTTACCCAAGGGGCAATTTTTAATCCTCTAGCAACAGCTCTTTGAGCAACTTGCCCTGCTGCAATCATAACTGAGGGGTTGCTTGTGTTAGTACAACTGGTAATTGCTGCAATAGCTACAGAACCATCGTGTAAGGTTGTTTTTTTTCCATCAAGGTCGATTTCAACACTCTTATCCTTACCAATAGTAGTTCGCTCCAAAATAACTTTATCGGCAGCTTCTAAGTTTATTCGATCTTGGGGACGAGAAGGGCCTGCAATGGAAGGGACAACTGTAGCTAAATCTAACTCTAAAATTCGATCGTAAGAGGCACTCTTGTTTGGATCGTGGAATAAGGAGTTTGCTTTACAATAAAGTTCTGTTCTCTTTGCCCATTGATCTCTTCCTGTGAGAACTAAGTACTCAATACTCTTTTCATCAACTGGGAAAAATCCCATTGTTGCCCCATACTCAGGACTCATATTGGCAATGGTGGCTCGATCAGGAAGATCTAATGAAGCTAAACCTGGTCCAAAGTATTCAACAAAAGCTCCAACAACTTTCATCTCACGCAATAGGTTTGTTAAAGTTAAAACTAAGTCGGTAGCTGTACAGTTGTGGGCCATTTTACCATGAAGTTTAACGCCAACAACTTCAGGAATTGGCATGAAGTAGGGTTGGCCTAAAATAACTGCCTCAGCCTCTATTCCACCAACACCCCATCCCATAACACCAAGACCGTTTATCATAGTGGTGTGACTATCAGTTCCTACTAAAGAGTCGGGGAATAGGACACCCTCTTGCTCTCTAACACCTTGAGCTAAATACTCTAAGTTAACTTGGTGACAAATTCCAGAATTTGGGGGAACTATTTTCAAATTAGAGAAAGACTTTTGAGCCCACTTTAATAGTGAGTAGCGTTCATGGTTTCTCTTATACTCAAATTCAACGTTCTCATCTAAAGAGGTGGGAACACCATACGAGTCAACTTGAACTGAGTGGTCTATTATTACATCTACTGGAACGTGAGGATTGATAATTTTAGGATCTTGCCCCACATCTTTAACTGCATCCCTTAAAGCTGCTAAATCAACTATAGCGGGAACTCCAGTGAAATCTTGCATTAAAACTCTTTCTGGGTGGAAAGGAATTTCTGATGGGCGTTCTACTTTATTTTCACGATCTGCCACAGCATTCAACACTGAATCGTCAAAACCTAATTCACTTTGGTGGCGCATTAAGTTCTCTAAAAGGACTCTTAAAGAGTAGGGAATTTGCTCTAACTTCTCTTTAGAAAACTTTTTAATATCGTAGTAGGAATAGCTTTTCCCATCTATATCAATCTTACTTATAAATTTTTCAGACATACATTTCCTCCATCTTTACTTAGCATACATTTCTACTTAAAAGTGTGCAAGTTATCAAAGAGGAGGTTGCCCAGTTCAATACCTAAATTGAACTTGAAATCATCAGTTGCAATACTATAAGCAACTTTACCAAAAAGAGTTATTTCTGAAGAGGCTCCTAACACAATATCTGTAGATAAAATAGCCCCTAAAGTTAAATCATCATCCCAAACAAACCCTTTGTTTAGGTAGTAGAGCCTCTTTTGAGCATATAAAGAGAGTTTTAAGCCAGTAAGACCTCCCAAAGGAATTGGTTGGTCAAACTTACTTAGTTGCCAACTATACTTGAAAGTTGTCAAAAACTCCCCTAAAAGATCTTGATTTGGTAGTTTAACTAGAACTCCCTCTAAGTCTAACGAAACTATTTGACTAGTTGCTAAAGGAACTTGCCCATAAAGATTTAAGACTGCCACAAGTCTCTGATAAGTTTCATCAAAGGTATTTTCATATTGTGCAAGGGCACTAGTAAGTAATCGATAACGGCCTAATCTGTTGTAGGGACTAACAGGTGAACTAAGTTGGTAAAGAACTCTACCCAAAATTGAGTAGTGAGTGTATGTAGGTTTTTTAGTTAAAAGTGCACCAACAGAAGAGACTACTAAATGGTTAGCTTTTAAGGTGGTTATATCGATTGTGATATAGTTTAACTGCCCACCAAGAGAGAACTCTTTGAATTTAAAGGTCTCATCAAAATCAACATTTGCACTGATGTTTGTGACAAAGGGGCCTTTATTAAAATCATAAGAGAGACGTGCAAAAAACTCTTTTGCTTTAAGGCGGTATCCACTAGACACAACAATTGTGTGTTGTTCTAATAAGCTTTGGAAAAATAAAGTGGCTCCTAAAGGAAAATCTTCACTATCATCTATAGAGATAGGGAGCCAAAAAGAGAACTTTGGTAAGTCTATGAACTTCTTAGAATTTAAAGGAGGATGTTTTACACTAGATGATAAAGCATTCTCTTCAAAAGCTGTCTCTTCAAACTCAAGGTTTTCTAAAGTAAGTTGTCTAACAATAATGCCACTAGGTGAGTAGGTAGTATAAATTAAAAAAGAGTGATCTTTGGTTGCACTTAGTATTGGTGTTGGAGAACCTACAACTTTAAAGATTTTATCTTCTATTAAAGAGTAGCTGTATAGTTGTAATTTATCCTCTTTATCACTAACAAACCAAATTGTTTGATTATCAACAAACTGAGGATCTAAGATTAGATTAGGACTGTTTTTGATTAAACTATTGGTTTTACCATTTTCTACAATAATTAAAGAACTTAGTTTTTCCTTTAGCTCAACAAAGACAACCTTTTTCCCATCAACTTTAACATCGTGTAATGAACCTTTATCACTTTGATAAACAACTTCTTTTTCTTGGGTGTTTAAATCAAGTTTAATGAGTTTATCGCCTTGGGTAGCAAAAACAATGGCGTGATCTTCACTGACAGCAATTTGCTTTAATCTCTCTTTATTAGTGAGCTTCTTAGATTTGCCAGTTTCTAAGTTGTAAGAGTACAAATCGCTGTAGCTAACCATATCAACACCCAAAGATTTAAAGGAGGAAAAAGAGTAATTTGAATAGGTGAAATATAAGGAGTCATCAACTAAATCAAATTGGTTAAGCTCAAACAAAGGAAGTCTTTTAGCAATCACTCTCTCCTCAGTGTAGTTATAAATCATTCCCCCTTTGTTATAACTCCTTACTAATCCAATGATGCCATTATTAGTTATAAAAGGAAGATAATAGTCCCCTTCGTCTGCTTTTGAGAGTATTGTTGACTCTTTTTCGTCAATGACAAAGTTAGTGGTAGACTCTTTAATAGCCTCTGTGTAAAGCTCTTTAGCACTTTTATCAATCACTTTTTTAAAAGGACCAGATATCCCAAATAAAGGGAAAGTAGTGAACAAACGATTTATTTCATTAAAGGTGTCAAACCCATAATTTTCTATTAAATGGCTAACCATTAAATAGCCAGTTATGTAGCCACGATCAAAAGGATACACAGGGCTATGGTAAGAGCCTTTAGCTAAACTCCACATCTTATTTTCATAAAAAGGCACTTTGTATCTTAACTTCCAACTCTCATTTAAGCCTCTGCTATTTTCATTGTAAGTGGTAACTCCTTCAATCCACCAAAGGGGCATTAAAAAAGAGTTAACCGAAGCAGCTCCTGGCCCAAAGATTGGTTTTAGAATTTTTGCAATTCCCACTGGTTGAGTTAAATGAAGATAGTGACTTAATTCATGTGTTAAAAGGGTCTTCAACCAAGAGCCAGTAGTTAAGCCACTTTGTTGAGAGGCTGGAGGGGTGGTGTATAAGACTAACTTTGGATAAAGGGAAATAAAGTAACCATTAGCATCAACTGGGTTGCCACTTAAATAGATAGTTATCTTCTCTTTTGGCATGTAGTTAAACAGTGAGCTTAACGATAACAAAACATCATCAGCAAAACTTAGAACTTCAGAAGCACTTTGCTCTTGGTTTTCATTAAAGACAATTTTAAAGTAGTCACTATCAACAAAGGAGTAACTAAAAAGTTTGAAAGAGAGAATTAAGCTAAGAGCTACTATTAAAAGTCCCCTTTTCATAATAAAAGAATAGCTATACACAGCTCTATTAACAAGGCAAATCGTTTTTATAATTGCTAATTAGAGGTATTGGTTATAAAATCTAAGGTGGGTCTTTCTCAATTTGGAGGTAAACAATGGTTAAAAAAACTCTATTAGTTGTCATGGCTCTTTTACTACTTACAAGTGTTGCCCTAGTTGCCAAAGTGCCAAGTATGGTTGAATTTGGTATTCTCAATTACTACTCAATCGAAGATATAAGTAGTAGTGAGTTTTCCAACTACTCACCAGGAATTAGAGGGTCTGTCTATTTAAATAATTGGTTTGGCTTATCAGGGGATGTGATTATGAGAGCCCCATTTGTTAAAGGAGAGCCCTATAAATTTATCCTTAGCGGCGATGCTGTATTTAGATGGGCAACAAATATTGTTGAAGTTTATGGAGCATTAGGACCCGCTTACGATTTAGAAATTGATGAAACAGATGTCTCTCTTCCCTCTACTATCCGTTTTGGAGTAAGAGGTGGTTTTGATTTCAATATAACTCCCCTATTTAGTGTAGGAGTTGAAGCGAACCACATCATACAAGACATTAGTAGCATCGTCGGCAAAACGTTAGAGTACGATTTAAAAAGAGATGTTTTTGTAGGAATAACTTTAAAAGTTAAACTCTAATCACTTAGGAGGATTCTCTTTTAAATAGAGATGCTCCTCTTGCACATCCTTAACAACATCACTCAGTTTCCACTCGAGTGATGTTGGTGTTGTCATTGCAAAGGCAACTTCAACATCCATTCCCACTTGTTGTTTAACAGCTTTCATTATTGCAAAAATCTGCTCGTGAGAAAAATCGTGTAAAATCACCACTTTTGGTTTATCAGTTTGTTTGTTTTTATTATCCATAACGGTATGGTAATGGGCTTTTAAAACAGAGGCAAGTCTTCTGTTAAGTTGTCGATTACTTTTACAATCATTATATTCATAGAAACACAATGGAACTAATTCTAGTTCTAGGAGGATAAAAATGTTTAAAAAATATGAGTTACCTTACAGTTTCGATGCATTAGAACCACACATCGACGCTTTGACTATGGAGACCCACTACACAAAACACCATAGTGCTTATACAAACAACTTCAATGGAGCATTAGAGAAAGCTGACAATTTAGCCAACTTATCAATTGAAGAGATTTTAGGATCTTTAGATAAAGTCTCTGATAGTCCACTAAGAACTACATTGCAAAATAATGGAGGTGGTTATTATAACCACAACCTCTATTTCTCAATTCTGGCACCTAATGGACAATCTTCTCCTCAAGGAGCCCTACTAAGACAAATTGAAGCAAACTTTGGCTCATTTGAGAGTATGGTTGAAAAAGTTTCTGCTTTAGGAGCAGGTAGGTTTGGTTCTGGATGGGCTTGGCTAAGTAAAGATAGTAAAGGTAATTTAGTTGCCTCTTCTACTGCTAACCAAGATAACCCACTTATGGAAGGTGGTGGATTAACACCTGTTTTAGGTATCGACGTGTGGGAGCACGCCTACTACCTTAAGTACAAAAACTTAAGAGCAGATTACATTAAAGCATTCTGGAATGTTGTCGACTGGGCAGCAGTAGAGAAGCTTTACGAAATGGCTTAAATGAATCGAGGGGGCACTTAAAAATGCCCCCTTTCTATTTTTAATTAGAGTTGTAAAGAAATCTTTAAATCTTTCTATTTATAAATGAGACAAATCATATAAATAGAGAGATTTTTTTGGGTGTTAGCAAAAAATATTTATTTTTGCTAAACTGCAACTCAATTGAAAGTGAATTTGTTTTGAGGAGAACACATGGCAAATAAAATCAGTATGAAAGATAACAAACTATTCGTTCCAGATGATCCAATCATCCCTTACATCGAAGGGGATGGAATTGGTTCGGACATTTGGGCAGCAGCAGTTAACGTTTTTGATAACGCAGTAAAAAAAGCTTATAACGGCAAGAGAAAGGTTCAGTGGAAAGAAGTTTTAGCAGGAGAAAAAGCATTTAATAAAACTGGCTCTTGGCTTCCTAAGGAAACTGAAGACTCTTTAAAAGAGTATTTAGTTGGAATTAAAGGTCCTTTAACAACTCCAGTAGGAGAGGGCTTTAGAAGCCTAAACGTAACAATCAGACAAAAATTAGATCTTTATACTTGTTTACGTCCTGTTAAATACTTTAATGGAATTCCTTCCCCTGTAAAGAGACCTGAACTGGTAGATATGGTTGTCTTTAGAGAGAATACTGAAGATGTATATGCTGGTTATGAATTAAAAGAGGGATCCGATGAGGTTAAAAATCTTATCAAGTATCTTAAAGAGGCTTATGGCTGGGATTTAAGAAGCGATAGTGGAATTGGTATTAAGCCAGTTAGTATCACCGGAACTAAAAGGCTTGTAAAAGCTGCAATTGAGTATGCCATTGAGCACAACAGGAAATCGGTAACACTAGTTCACAAAGGAAACATTATGAAGCACACTGAAGGCGCTTTCAGACAATGGGGTTACGATTTAGCTAAAGAGGAGTTTGGGGAAGTTACAGTTACTTGGGATGATATTGGTTCTGGCCCAGTTCCTGAGGGTAAAATCTTAATTAAAGATGCAATTGCAGATGCTTTCTTACAACAAATTTTAACTCGTCCAGCTGAATATGATGTAATTGCAACTCTAAATCTAAACGGGGATTATTTATCTGATGCCCTTGCAGCTCAAGTTGGTGGAATAGGAATTGCGCCAGGAGCTAACATAAACTATGAAAATGGAAATGCTGTTTTTGAGGCAACTCACGGAACAGCTCCAAAGTATGCAAATTTAGATAAGGTTAACCCATCGTCTCTGATTTTATCAGGAGCTTTAATGTTTGATTACTTGGGGTGGGGTGAAGCAGCTCAACTCATAGAAAATGGGGTAGAAAAAGCTATTCAATCCAAAGAAGTTACTTACGACTTTGCTAGGTTGATGGAAGGCTCTAAGGAGATCTCCTGTAGTGCCTTTGGTCAAAAGATAGTTGATTCTATGTAGTTAAAAGTCTCACCAATTGGTGAGACTTCTTCATATCTATACAAAAAAAGGCACAACTTAGAAAATTTACCCTTAAATGTCAAAAAATTACTACTAACAACTTAAGTGTTGTGACAACAGTTTTTAGTTTAAAATTTAAAACCATTATAAGTTTGTAATAAGTGGTGGCAGATGTAATAATGAGGCTTATTCGGTACATTTTTAACAAAAGTGTTAAGTATATATATTAAAAGAAATTAACCAAAATAGACAAAATTTATGAAATGTCACCACTTTGTAACAATTAACAAAAACCTATGTTTCATGTCATTAGTTAACATATAGCAATCATATAACATTTATAGTAACTTCTTCCAGGTGACGAGAAATAGTTATTATGGTAAGTTTTTAACTTAATGATTGAATTTTGGAGATAAATATGTCATTTGAGAGAGCTTATAACTATTTAAAACAATATAACTTAGAGTCAAAAGCTCAACAATTTACCACCAGTAGTGCAACTGTGGCTTTAGCTGCAGCAGCTTTAGGAACAGAAGAGGCAAGGATTGCCAAAACTTTAGCATTTGATGTGAAAGGTAAAATTGTATTAGTTGTTGCTGCAGGTGACACAAAAATTGATAACAAAAAATTTAAACAACAATTTTCAGCTAAAGCTAAAATGTTGGATAGCACCTCTGTTTATAAATACACCGGTTACCACGTCGGTGGGGTTTGCCCTTTTGATATAGACACCTCTGTTGAGATATTTATAGATGATTCGGTAAAACGGTTTGAAACGGTCTTTCCTGCTTGTGGAAGTGATGATTCGGCAGTGGAACTAACTATAGATCAACTTTATGAGGTCTCTAAAGCAACTGGCTGGGTCTCTGTTACCCTATTTTGAGACCATAGCCAAAAGGTTATTAGTGGAGCGTAGGCGCCTACTAATATCGCGTGCTAAGTTCATTATCAACATCGTATAAAGGTGTAAATCTATTTGCGAAAGTTCATAAAGGTGAAAGTTACTTAAACTGATTGTTGTAACATCACTTAAGCACTCAACAGTTGCGGCACAATTTTGAATATCAATTAGTTCCATCTCCCCAAAAGAATCTCCTTCCTCTAAAGTAGCAATTTGGTACTCTAGCTCTTCTTTTCCCATTGGGTGTTTTAAAATAGCAACTTCACCACTTACTATAAAGTAGACTCTGTTATTAGGAGTTCCTTCAATGAGTATTTTCTCTTTAGGGGCAAAGCTCTTTTTCTCTAAAAGAGGTTTGACTACCTCGAGCTCTTTGTTAGTGAGACCTCCAAACATGCTGTGAGTTCTTAAAAACTCATTACTAATATCTAATGGGTCCATGACCTATAATAATCCTCTAAATATCAAAGTGCAACCTTGGTTGCCTCTAGCTCTTTATATTCGTATTTTTAAGGTACAAATTTTTCAAGGAGACATTATGAATAACCCGAAGATTGCTATTATTATAGGTAGCACACGTGATATGAGACTCGGTGAACAAGTTGCCGATTACTTGAATAAGGTTGCCTCTAAAAGAGACGATATGGATTTTGATGTAGTTGATCTACGCGATTATCCACTTCCATTGTTTAATGAAATAGCCTCAAATGCTCATGTCCCTTCACAAAATGAAGTAGCCTTAAAGTGGCAAAGCAAGATTGACCAATACGATGGCTATATCTTTGTTACTGCTGAATACAACAACTCAATTACAGCAGCTTTAAAGAATGCACTAGATTATGCTTATCCTGAGTGGAACCGTAAACCTGCTGCAATGTTCTCATATGGATCTGCTGGTGGAGCCCGTGCAGTTCAACACTTACGCGATATTTGTGTAGAGTTGCAAATGGCGCCAGTTCGTCACTCTGTTTTAATTCAAGGAGGAGATTTCTTAAAACTCCTACAAGGGCAAATTAAAGTAGATGATTTAGATTATCTTGAGCCTTTGACCGTTCAGATGTTGGACCAACTTAGTTGGTGGGCAACTACCCTTAAACAGGGACGCAACTAACAATAGAGTGGGGGGGGGAGAGTATCCCCCCATTTTTAAGGAAATTGGTAATGGACAGCGATCGACGCAACTATGCTGCTTTTATGATTCATGCCCTCTTTTTAGCTCTCACTAAAAACTTCATCGATACAAACACAGTTATCCCAATGATGATCTTAAGTGTTGGAGGAAATGCTTTTCACATTGGAATTCTTTCAGCAATTTTGATTGGGGGTACTAAGTTGATGCAACTAGTTTTTGCTGGGATGATAACACCTTTGGAGAAGAAAAAAGGGCCTTTGTTAATTGGGATTAACCTCAGAGTTGCCTCTTTGTTAGTTCTTTCTTTCTTACTAATTTCAAATGTCTCATCTATTGCTCTAATAATTGTTGTAATGACAGTTTTTTCTTTTAGTGGAGCTTATGCAAATATCCCATATACAGATATTATGGGTAAATCTATAAAGGCAGAAAAAAGGAAAAAACTATTAGTTAACAAGCAACTGATATCAAGTGTAGGAGTTATTGTCTCCTCTTTGATAGTTAAACTCCTGCTTACTAAATATAGTTATCCCGTAAACTACTCAATCTTGTTTTTTAGTGGTGGAATATTGCTTTTATTAGGAACCAGTGGTTTTTGGGTATTGGATGAGAAAAAATCAAAAAAAGGGGAAAAGCTATCTGTTGTTAAACAACTAGGGCAATTTAAAAAAGTCTTTGTTGAAGATAAAAACTTTAGAAAATACCTTTTGTTTCTAAATACTACTGGAGTAGTAATAGCAACACTCCCTTTTTATATCCCCTTTGTGCGAAGTAATATTGAACTAGCTGACTCCTTAACAGGAACTTTCTTACTTGTTCAAATGGGGGGAGCTTTGAGTGTTAATATTCTATTAAACTTATTCTCTAAAGATCAAAAGTACCGTTCCCTTTTGTATTTATTAGTTGCAATAAGTTTTATAACTCCTCTTTTAGCATTGGTCTTGCCTGCTAACTATATGGCTTACTATCCAATCTTTATATTAGGTGGGGCTGCTTTTTCTCTTACTGAGATACTTTCTGCAGGCATATTGTTAGAAATCAGTAGCGATGAGAATCGCTCTTTGTACACAGGATTAAGTGGATTTGGATCTCTAATGCAAGTAATCTATCCTTTGATGTTTGGTTTTGTGGTAGCTAAAGTGGGCTACAAAGTTGTTTTTATAATAACTTCGTTTTACCTACTTATAGGTATCTTTGCAGCCCACTCATTAAAGTGTAATCGTCTAGAGATAGTTAATCAAAGTGAAACTACTTTATAACCATCGTAGATGAATTTTTTCATCCCAGCGTGCCCTGACATATCATCTAATAGGGGAAGACCATAATTCTTATTCTCTTCTAAAACTCCCATGGCAGCAGAACATGCGTAACAAATACCTGCAATTAGGCCACTATCTTTAGCTTTTAAGTAGAGTTTATTCTCCTCTTTTTCAAAAAGGGGAACAAGCTTTACTGAAGCACCCTCAAAGATGATTGAAGCTTTGTGACCATCTTCAACTAAATCGAGTGCATTAAGCAAAATATGGTTAAAGCACATCTTATCTCCAGTCATCCCATAAAAGAGGTATTTTTCCATTTTGTACTCCTAAATTAAGTTGTTGCACCTTTAATTATCAGATGGACAGAACCATATGTCAACCTTAGCAACAATATATAAGTTTCAACAAACATATATAACAAATATTTGTTATATATTATCAAACAAAATAAATAAAACAGGCAAAAAAGTGTTTTCTCTTGACATTAGCAATAGGTGCGTTAACCTATAAATAGAGAGTGAAAGTGCAGGGAGGCACACCATGAAAAGAATAGCAGTAGCGGTCGACAAAGATGTCGTAAGTGCCCATTTTGGTCTTTGTGAAAAGTTTTTAGTTTATGAAACTGATGGAGATAAAATCCATAAAATTGAAAAGGTCAAAAATCCTGGACACAAGCCGTGTACTTTGCCCAAATTTATTAAAGAGATTGGGGCAGATTTATTGATTACCGGTAATATGGGAAAGACAGCAGCAAGTAACTGTGTCTTACTCCATATCCCATATATCATTGGAGCTGAAGGTGAAGCACGGGCAGCAGTAAGTAACTACCTTTGTGGCAATTTAGAGTCTCAAGGGGAGCTGTGTGATGCTTGGACCTGTGAGTTCTTTGATCAAAGTAACCACTAAATTAATCGCTTGATCCCCCTTTATGTGTTATATTTTTCACAAAAAGGGGGAAGTATAAGTGACTAAAAGTGAACTTAAAGAGATCTGGGAAAAACGAACTGGTCCAATAACATTTACAACAGTAGATATAAATGGAAAACCTAACAGCATCTATGTGTTGAGCATATGGTTAAATGATGATGGTAATTTTGTAATTGCCGATAACTACTTCAACAAAACTAAAGCCAATATTTTTGAAACAAAGATAGGGGCACTTCTCTTTTTAACTGAAGAGCACACCTCAATTCAAATAAAAGGGAAGTTACAATACTTTAAAGAGGGACCTTACTACACTTATATGAAACAAAACAACAAACCAAAGTTCCCTGGTATTGGGGCAACTTTATTTACCCCTACTGAGTTTTATAAAGGTACTTAATAACTACTCAATAAAATTGGAGACCATCTCAATATATATGGAGCGCTCTTTACTCTCTTTATAAAGACTTTTTATCTCTTTTACGATTTCAGTTAAGAGAGTATTAGCGTAAGTTTTAACCTCTTTTAAGATTCCACTTTGTTCAATTTGTTCAATAAAAGAGTAAATTTTATCTTTTGATTTTTCATAGCCATCTTTTCGGGCCTCTTCAAAGAGTTCAAAAAGGGCTTTTCGTTGATCAGCAAAACGGGTTGCATAGAGGATAATTGGCAAGCTCTTTTTGTTTTCAACTATGTCGTCGCCTCTATTTTTCCCAACATTGCCACTTTCCAAATTTATTAAATCATCGATGATTTGAAATGCTAAGCCCACTTTTTCTGCAAGCTCTCCCGATTGTAAAATTAGATTTTGATTATCGGTGCCAATAGTTGCCCCCAAAGAGGCACCCATAGCAGCTAAACACCCAGTCTTTAAACGACACATTATTTGGTATGATTCAACTGTTGGGATGAACTTGAGATCTTTATGCCACAAGATATCTAAGCCTTGTCCTAAGTGGATTTTTCTCATGTAAGTTGAGTAAATTTTATAGAGGTTTAGTTTTTTCTCAACAGGTAAATCTATTTGGTCAATAAGGTAGGTAGGAAGGTAATAAAGGAGATTCCCCCCATTTATGGCTAAATCTACCCCATGAAGAAGATGGATGGCCTCTTTGCCTCTTCTTAGAACTGCCTGATCTTCAATGTCATCTATGATTAGAGAGCCGTTGTGAGGTAGTTCAACTAAAGGAGATAACTTTACAGCTTTTTCATAAGAATCTTTATTACCTATCATTGAGGCAGTAAGGACCATTAATAAGGGGCGCCATCTTTTGCCCCCTCTATATACCAAATCTGCTGCTGGTTCAATAATTTTATCAAACTGATTAGATAAATCGTATTCAAAGCTCTTTGTGTTAACATTTTCGATCCACTTAAGATCAACGTTATCTGGAAGAGCTCTCTTTAGTTCTAATTCAATATCATCAAATAATTTTTGCATAAACACTTTTAAAATTAACTGTTTTGAGATATTAACTTCTCAAGCCAGTTTGCTACCCCCTGATCTTCATTACTTAAGGTGATATTATTTGTAGCTGCTTTTACTTCATCAAAGGCGTTAGCCACAGCAACTCCATTAAAATGACTTAACATCCCCACATCCATTGGGTCATCTCCAAAGGTAACTACCTCTTTAGGATCGATATCTTTTAAAAGGTATTGTAGGGCGTTGTGTTTAGTTCCCATCACATTGCTAATACGAAACATCAGAGGGCGCCACAACTTTGAAAAGGAAATCTCTTTAGTACTATTTTCTAGTAGCGACAGATCACTTTTTTCATCTGTCCAAATAAAAATACTCAAAATCTCATAAGATGAAAGAGAGCGCACCTCTTGTATGCTCTCATAACGGTGATCTAAAGTATTAATAACTACCTTTTTTAGTGGGAGATTAGTTTCAAACTCTTTAAAGAAGGGCTCTATTTGGTCTTTAGTTAAACTCTTTTTATAAACGAGTTTATCTTCCATGTAACCAACAGCTCCTCCGCTGAGAGCCATAGCATCGGGTTTAAGAATATCTATGTATTGTTGGGCAAAACTTTTACTTCGAGTTGTAGCAATGCCAAATTTAACACCAAGAGCTCTAATCTTATTAATTGCATCTAAAGAGCGTTGAGCAATGGTGCTATCATCCAAAAGCAAAGTTCCATCTAAATCTGTAACAATCCATTTAGGTAATTTCATATTATTTGCTATCTTACAGCTTTAAGGTTCTTTTTTAAAGCTTTTAAAGTTTGGATAAAGCCAAAGGGGCGCATAGTGGTTGAGAAGGCTGGAAACATTTAATAAGAGTTTTAACAACCACTAAGGCCAGCTCTATTTTAGGAATTGAAAGTGTAATGCTTCTCTGTTGGATAAGCGAACTTAATCTCCTCTTTGTTAAAGCTATCTAAGATGTTTAAGTAAATCTCTTGTTGAACATCCATATAAACAGTGTAGTCGGGGGAGGGGACATAAAAGACCGTTTCAAACTTAATAGCATAAGAGCCAATGCTCTGTAGATGTGAACGATCAAAGGCGACCCCATCAACTACTTTAACGTTAGCAATAGCCTCTTTTATTAAAGTGGGAATTTTTTTAACTTTCTTTGGATCAGTTTCAAAGGGAACTGAGATGTTTAAAACAATTCTTCTTCTTTGCATCTTTTTATAGTTGTGGACTTTTGAGTTAACCAACTCACTATTGGAGATTACTAAAATCTCACCACTGAGTACTCTAATTTGAGTCGACTTAACCCCTATTTTTTCAACTACACCAGATTTATCACCAAAGGCGATAAATTCACCCAGGATGAAAGGTTTATCGAAGAAGATGACGAAGTAGGCAAATAGATCTCCAAGCACCCCTTGAGCTGCTATGGCAACAGCGATACCACCAACACCTAAACCAGCAATAGCGGTGCTAACATCTAAGCCTAGATTTGCCAATAAGAAAATGATTCCCAAAATCCATACAACGAACTTTATTAAAGAGAGTAGGGGTTTAATACTTTTTGCATGTTCAAGTTCTTGTTGATCTACTGGCTCACGATCTAAGTATTTAGAGAAACTAATCTCAATTACTTTGTTAATTGAGCGAATCACCATCACCGTAACTACTATTGTTAACAAAGAACCAATTAAGTTGTTAAGTCTCTCATCAAATGGTATTTGTTTAATCGCAATATAGAAAAACAATAAAAATATTAGAGGCAGTATAACCTTTCCAACAACCTTAAAGATTGGAAGGATCATTTTGTTATTTAAAGCTTTTTCATTCTTACCACTTTCTAAATCTCTAATTCTTTTTCTAAGAAATGCATTGACGAATATAAGGACAATAAAAGAGACAACAATAATTGCAAGAGCCCTTATATATACGTTACCAATTAAATTTAAAATATTTTGTAAATCCATGAACATTAGTATATATAGAGTTACTAATAACGGCAAAGAGGTAAAAACCAAGGAAAATCGGTTAACCTTTATATCATAATATTGTTATTTTTGCTATTTCCCCCAATATTTTAGATTTTTTATGACTTTTTCACAAAATATTTAAATATTTCTATTGACATACATAAATATGTTGTGTATATTACAGATAGAAAGAGAAAATAATTAAACAAGGAGAGATTCAAATGGAAAAAGCAACATGGTACACAGCCTATTATGGGATTATCGCAGGAGTCATCTCCGTTGCAATGGCTTTAGTTAAGCTTGTATAAATTAGAAGCTTCTGCAAAGAGTTGATCTCTTTGGCAACGGAGTTGTTGAAAGTGGTTGTAGAAATAACAACCACTTTTTTTGTTTAGTTAATTTGGTAAATCGGTTAACAAAACATGCTAATATATATAAATAATGGTGATAACATCATAACTTTTAGTAAAAGTTGATGAAAACAGTAAAATTATTAAATAATATTGTGCAAATGGGTTGACCAAGAAGTTTTATTTGAGTAGATTGTAATCGTAAAGAAAAATTAATTTAAAGGAGAGATTCAAATGGAAAAATTCACATGGTACGCAACTTATTTTGGGATTATCGCAGGAGTCGTCTCCGTTGCTTTGGCTTTGGTCAAATTTGTATAAATTTTAAAAGCTCACCCTTTAAGTGAAAACTTATTGGCAGCGGAGTTCATGTTAAATGGCTGTAGGATCTACAGCCATTTTATTTGTCTGAGAGAAAAGATTAACTTAAGGTAAAACGGTTAACAGGAAAAGTAAAGAATTAGGGAAAAAATGGGAAAAGCTAATAAAAAGTATGGTAAAATGAAGAAAAAGGCAAAAAAAGATGGAAAAAACGTGTAAAACTGTTGACACTTTTCTTTTTTCCCTATATATTAAAGACATAAAGAGAAACTAATTTTAAAGGAGATATTCAGTATGGAAAAAGTAACATGGTACGCAACTTATTTTGGTGTTATTGCTGGAGTAGTCTCCGTTGCTTTGGCTTTGGTCAAATTTGTATAAATTTTAAAAGCTGCTAAAAGCAGTAACGGTACTACCTTCACCACAGAAAAGTCGGGGCTGTAAAACCCCGACTTAATTTTTTATAAAACTGCTATTAAAGAATCGGTTCTCGATTCTGTTCCCCCAATGAATGTATTGTTCTTTAAATCACGCCAAATTATTTGTCCACGTCCAAACATCTCTAAATCCATTGATGTTTTAATGTTGTGTCCTCTAGCACTTAGAGCTTTAGCGATGTGAAGGGGGTAGTGTGACTCAATTAAAAGGTCTTTACCCTCTAACCAGCGCCATCTAGGGGCATCTAAGGCTGCTTGGGGGTTGAGTTGGTTGTCTATTAGGTTAGAGACAACTTGTAGGTGCCCTTGAGGTTGATTAAAACCTCCCATAACACCAAATGGTCCAATAGATTCTGAATCTTTTGTTATAAAGCCTGGGATGATAGTGTGGTAAGTCTTTTTGTTTGGAGCTAAGACGTTGTGATGATTCTCATCTAAAAAGAAGTTTGCCCCTCGATCTTGTAAAGCAATACCAGTTCCAGGTACCACCAAAGCAGATCCAAAGTCTTCGTAGTTACTTTGAATGTAAGAGACCATGTTACCTTGATCATCTGCTGTGGCTAAGTAGACAGTGCCTCCTGCTACTGGTTTGTAAGGAGTTGGGTCAATTGCTTGCTCTCTTATTAGATCTCTTTGGTAGTTTGCCCAAGAGCTACTGAGCATTTGGTGCGTACTAACTTTCATCATAGTTGGATCTGTTACATAGTGAGCTGCATCAACCATAGAGAGCTTTATTGATTCAATCATCCAGTGGACAAAGTGTTCATTGTTCAACTTGGCATCTTCAGCTTTATATTCACTTAAGATGTTTAAAGCCATTAAGGTGGCAATTCCTTGGGTATTGGGGGGGACTTCCCAAATCTCATAACCTCGGTAGTTAGCTTTAATTGGATCAACCCACTGAACTTTGTACCTCTTTAGATCTTCCTTTCTTAAAAATCCCCCATACTTAGATGAAAAATCATCAATTCTTTGAGCAATCTCCCCTTTGTAAAAATCTTCTCCATCTGTTTGAGCAATTAGTTCTAGTGAACGAGCATGATCTAAAAACTTAACAACTTCTAAACATTTAGGAATTTTCCCATTGGGGATAAAAGTCTTATACCACCAATCAAACATTTCCCCTTTTAGTTGAGGTGCATAGATTGAGTGAGCTCTTTGCCAAAGTGATGCTAAATTTGGAGGTACTGCAAAACCCTCTTTGGCTAATTTGATTGCAGGTTTTAGGGTTTCACTTAAAGGGAGTTTCCCATACTCTTTTGCTAAAGCTGCCCAAGAGGCAACAACTCCAGGAACTGTTACAGATTCCCACCCAAATAGGGGCATTTGATCAAAACCACGCTTTTTAACCTCTTCTAATGAGATTGAGGCGGGGCTAGGGCCACTACCATTAAGGGCTTTAATTTTTCCATTTGAGTAGATTATTGCAAAGGCATCTCCACCTAGTCCGTTACAAGTGGGTTCAACTACTGTTAAAGCTGCTGCAGTGGCTATAGCTGCATCAATAGCATTGCCCCCTTTTTCCATAATAGAAATCCCAGCTTGTGCAGCAGTTGGTTGGCTAGTGGCAACCATTCCCCTTTTACTCACTACAGGGTGACGGGGCATTGAATATCGACTTTCCCAACTCATAGAACATTTAGACATACCTAATCTCCTTACCAATTCTTAAATGAGTCTATTTCTTGTGTGAGGGTGTGTCAATTAAAAAGGGGCCCTTGGAAATGGGCCCCTTTAATAGTAAAGTTAAGCGCGTGCGCCGTAAGTGTCATCCATATCAACATCGTTGATATCAATTTCTAGTGCTTTAGCAACTCCCTTACCATACTCTGCATCGGCAAGGTAACAGTGCCTAATGTGTCTCTTTTTAACTAACTCAGTAGTTCCACACATATTGCGGGCAGTATTTTCAAACAATCTTTGTTTCTCTTCATCTCCCATTAGGTTAAAGAGCTTACCCGGTTGTTCGTAGTAGTTACTATCATCTTCTCTAAAATCGTAGTGATCAACTGGCCCTTGTCCATCATAGGCAGGTTCAGCTAATTCATTTTGATCACGCCACTCGCCATCGGTGTTTGGATTGTAGTGAGTTCGGCTACCAAAGTTTCCATCAACTCTCATAAAGCCATCGCGGTGGAAATGGTTTGTCTCTATTTTTGCTTTGTTAACAGGAATTTGATAGTGGTTAACTCCTAAACGATAGCGTTGTGCATCTCCGTAGCTAAATAATCTTCCTTGGAGCATTCTATCAGGAGAATAGCCAATTCCAGGAACAATATTTGCTGGGTTAAATGCGGCTTGCTCAACGTCCATGAAGTAGTTATCTGGGTTTCTGTTAAGTTCAAAGTATCCAACTTCGTGTAGTGGATAATCTTTTTGGAACCAAACTTTAGTTAAGTCGAAAGGGTTATTATTGTGTTTGTTAGCCTCTTCTTCGCTCATGATTTGGACATACATTGTCCATCTTGGATAATCGCCTCTTTCAATAGCATCATAAAGGTCTCTTTGGTGAGATTCACGATCTGTTGCAACAACTTCAGCAGCCTCTTGGTCTGTTAAGTTCTCAATTCCTTGGTTGGTCTTAAAGGTGAACTTAACCCAGTTGCGCTGGCCTTTATCGTTGATGAAGGAGTAGGTGTGTGAACCATATCCGTTCATTGTGCGATAAGATTTAGGAATTCCACGATCGCCCATTGTGATTGTCACTTGGTGAAGTGCTTCTGGTAGCATTGACCAAAAATCCCAGTTGTTTTGAGGAGATCTCATGTTTGTACGTGGATCTCTTTTAACTGCGTGGTTCAAATCAGGAAATAGGTGGGGATCTCTAAAGAAGAAAACAGGGGTATTGTTTCCAACTAAGTCCCAGTTTCCTTGATCTGTATAAAACTTCATTGCAAAGCCTCTGATATCTCTTTCGGCATCTGCGGCACCACGCTCTCCAGCAACAGTTGAGAAACGGACAAACATCTCAGTCTCTTTACCAACTTTGTTAAAGATACTTGCATTGGTCCACTTGGTTATATCGTGAGTAACTTTAAAGGTCCCAAAAGCACCTGAACCTTTTGCGTGCATCCTTCTTTCAGGGATAACTTCCCGATCAAAGTGGCTCATTTTTTCCAAATACCAGGTGTCTTGTAAAACAACAGGTCCTCTTCTTCCAGCTGTTTGAATATTCTCATTATGGGCTATAGGGCGACCACTTGTACTTGTTAGTGGCTTTTTTTTCTCTTTTGACATAAAAAACTCCTTTAAATTTTTAGTAGTATATAACACTAACTAATATTAAACAATAATGATTACTGTTATTATGAATATTTCCCTTTAAGTTCAACAAAAGATACATCTAAAAGGCTACTTTGACTCACATTCCCATCCTTATCTTTTGTTATTTTCAATAATTTTTGGTAATAACCAGAACCAACTGGAGCAATCATAATTCCATTAGGGCCAAGTTGTTCAACAATGGCAGTGGGAATTCTTTTAGCAGCAGCAGTAACAACGATTTTATCAAATGGTTGATTCTCTACCCATCCAACACTTCCATCTCCTATTTTGTAGTAGATGTTATTGTAGCCCATCTCAGATAACCTTTTTTGAGCTTTTAAAGAGAGAGTTTCAATTAGCTCCACTGTATAAACAACCTTTGCAAAGTGAGCTAAGAAGATTGTTTGATAACCGCTGCCTGTACCTATTTCCAACACTTTATCATCTTTGTTAAGAAAAAGTTGTTCACTCATGTATAAAACCAAAGAGGGTTGGCTTATAGTTTGTCCATGCCCTATGGGTAATGGTGCATCAATATGAGCGCGATGGGCATACTCGTTATCAAGAAATTTACTTCGATCTAAATTTTGAAAAAAGTTTACTAACTCATTATTTTTCATCTTTTATATTATAACCAACGCAATTCTATTTTGATAGAGTAAAATGAATTGCTTACAAATAGCGTTGACTGAGTTGTCAAAAAATAATAAAATTTTTAAATGGGAAACAAGAAAATAACCATAGCAGATATCGCTCGTGAAGCTAATGTTGGGATAGGGACAGTTTCAAGGGTATTAAATAATAGTTTACACGTCTCTGAAGAGACAAGAAAAAAAGTTTTAGAAGTTGTTAAAAAAAGACAATACACCCCTAGTGGGGCAGCTAGTCGTTTAGCACGCCAAGAGGTTGGACCTCCAACAGTGGGCCTACTACTACCTGATATTGGAAACCACTACTTTTTTGAAATATTTGAGACAATTTATGGGACATTGAGAAACTTAGGAATCGATTTAATTATATTCAACTACGAAAGACACAACCCTGCCCTTATTAGAAAGATTTTAGATGCCCAAGTATCAGCTCTTCTAATTTTTGCTTTTAAGTTAGATCGAACTGAAGTTGATCTATTAAATAGTAGAAACGTTCGCTCTCTTTACATCGATTACCATGAGAAAGGGGAGAGTTGTATTGTTGTTGATAACGTTTATGGTGGGGAACTTGCTGCTCGATACCTTGTTGAGAAAGGGGTTAAAAACCCCTGTTATGTACAAGGAAAGCCAGCAGAGAGTCCTAATGAAAAAAGACTAAGGGGTTTTACAAATTACCTTTACTTGCATGGATACAAAAAAGTTCCTATTTATGAGTCAACTTTAAATGAGAAAGAGGCTTATCAGGTGGGTCTTGAGATTGCTAATAACAGCAATCATGATGGAGTTTTTTGTTATTGTGATGATATAGCTGTTGGAGTTATTCAAGCAATTAGAGACTCCAACAAAGAGATTAGGGTGGTTGGCTTTGATGGTCTAAGGGCAACTAGGTATCTAAAATTATCAACAGTGAGTCAACAACCTTCAACAATAGGGGAAAGGGCAGCTAAAATGGTTGTGGAGCTCATGGAACATGAAGGGGAGCCTGTAGCTAAAGTTGAAGAGTTTAAACCTATTTTATTAGATCGTAATAGTTAAAAAGTGACCATTTCATAAGTTAATTGACTAGTATCATCTACATGTTCATCACACTCATTTTTATTAACTGCCTCTCCAACTCCAATCACTTTCATGTTTGCTTTACGAACAGCCTCTATTCCAGCTTGGGCATCTTCAATGCCACTACACTCTTCAACAAAGAGATTTAAACTTTCAGCAGCTTTTACAAAGACTTCAGGGTCATTTTTTCCTTTTATTAAGGTAGCAGCTGGAACTACAACATCAAAGTAGTTCTTTAAATTTAACTTTTCCAAAATGAAAAGGGCATTTTGACTCACTGAAGCAATAGCTGTTTTGATTTTGTTCTTTTTAAGTTCTTTTAAAAGATCTTCAATTCCCTCTAAGATATTATCTGGGGTGAGATTTTCTAACGAGGTTCGGTAATAACTATTTTTTTGATCTGTTAGCTCTATTAGTTTTTGATCATCAAGAGCAACATTGTTGTGCTTTAAGATAATTTTTAAAGAGTCTATTCTAGAAACACCTCTAAGTTGTTGGTTAATAGTTTCATCAAAATACCAATTGTTATCATCGGCAATTTTCTTCCACGCTTGGTAGTGATAGTTATCAGTTGAAGTTATAACTCCATCTAGATCAAATATGACCCCTTTACAACTTGGCTTAGTTGAAACAACAACTTTTTTGGAACCCACTTCTATTAGATTTGAAAAGTGTTTAATCTTTAGTTTAGGGCCCTCTGTTTGATAAGTTGTTTGGCTAGCTTTAATTTCAACTTTTAAGAGAGTCTCTTTAAATCGTAGCTTAAATGACAAACAGTTCCATCCACTTGGAAGTTTAGGTCTAAAAAGAGCAGTATTATTAATTAAACGATAACCAGCTACTCCATAAACCATTGTCATCCAAGAACCTGCCATCGCAGCTGTGTGAAGGCCATCTTTAGTGTTGCGATGTAGATCTTCAATATCCATTAAAGTTGTGTTAGTTGTGTACTCTAAAGCTTTTTGTTCATACCCTAAATCAAATGCTACTAAAGCGTGGATGCTATCAGAAAGGGAGCTGTCCCCTGTAGTAAGGGGGTCGTAAAAATCGTAGTTGCGCTTTTTTTGATACCATGGGGTGTATTGGCTTAATAAAAAGTTAGCTAAGATTGTATCTGCTTGTTTTATCACCTGATGACGATAAATTACCAATGGGTGGTAATTTAGTAGCAGGGGTCTTTTCATCTCCCCCTCCCATTTCTGAAGTGATAAAAAACGATCATCTTGAGCATCAATGCCCAATTCATAATCGTAAGGAAGATACATCATTGATGCAGCTTTGTTAAAACTTTCTACTTCCCCATCCTCAATTTTAAGAGTTTCAACAAAGTGGGAGTAAAGTTTTGGATCAGAAGTTTGCATCTTTACAACTATGTTATAAAGGCGTGCTAGGTGGTATTTAACCATCATATTTGTATAAAAGTTGTTATCGACTAAAGCTGAATACTCATCGGGACCGGTAACTTCGTTAATACAAAAAGCTCCGCCTTTTTTCTTGTTAAAGAATCCCAAATCTAAATAGAGGCGAGCTGTTTCAAAAAGAAGTTCAAAGCCACCCTCTTTTAAAATTAAATTATCCCCAGTTACATCTATGTATTGATACAAAGAGTAGGCAATGTCAGCATTGATGTGGTATTGAGCAGTGCCTGCTGGATAGTAGGCAGAGGCTTCCATCCCATTGATTGTTCTCCAAGGGTACAAAGCCCCTTTTTGATTCATCTCTCGAGCTCGAGTGCGAGCATGCTCTAATAAGGATATTCTATAATCTAATAAAGAGCGGGCAATTGAGGGGCGAATGTGAGTAAAAAATGGCATCCCATAAATTTCAGTATCCCAAAAATAGTGTCCCTCATAACCTCCACCAGTTAACCCTTTGGCAGCTAAGGAGGCAGATCCATCTTTACCTACAGATTGCAAAAGTTGAAAAAGGTTGAATCTAATTGCTTGTTGTAATTTATCATCTCCATCAATAACAACATCAGCTTCATCCCAAAATTCTTTGTAATACTCTTTTTGAGATGCAACTAATGTGGCCCAACTAGTACACCCTTTTTCTATGTTTGTAGATCTAACTTCATCTAAATTTAACTCTTCGTGTACCCTACCAGATGAGTGGTAATAAAAACACTTAGTTAAATCGGCACTAAAATCTTCAAAGCTGTATTTTATAGTTGGAAATGGATCTACATTTGTAGACTCTATTGAGCTTTGTTTTGATGAGTGGTGGGCACACCCCATCACTAAATAAAGACCACTCTCTTTGGTTTTAAAAGAGGCTTGAAAACCTATTTGTTTACTTTGACCAACACTGGTGAGGTTCTTTTCTACACACACTAAAGAGGATTCACTTAATCTAGTACTAACTCTAGGATCTAAGGCTGTTACAGGGGGACTTTTAGGCATAGCGATTGAGGATATAAATTCTATATGAGCCTTTTCAGAGCAATTAACTTCAATTTTTATTGCCCCAGTGTGTTTATCGACCATCGATAAGAGTGTTTGCCACTTAATGGTGATTATCTTGTTTTGATTAGTTTCCCAAATAACACTTTGATTTAAAATGCCACTTCTAAAATCTAAAATACGACTGAAGGAGGAAATTTTTTTAGACGAGAAAGAGAACTTCTGCCCATCAACAACAATTTTTGTAAAACGGCAGTCGGGAAGATCCAACATAGTTTGGTTAAGACGGGCAAAACCATAAGCATCCTCCCCATAATGTATTGGGGAGGTTTCATAGAATCCATTGATAAAAACACCTGGGTGGTGCACCACTTCACGTTCAAAAAAGAAACCTCTAAATCCAAGATACCCATTGCCAATTGAAAACAGTGATTCACTGCGGGCAAGCTCTTCTTCAATGTAGGTGTGTTGTTCCAATGCCCAAGTGTTTATTCTCATTTTTATCCCTTTACCGAACCAGCCATCAATCCCTGTACGAAGTAGCGTTGCAAGGAGAAGAAAACAACAAGAGGGACAACCATAACAATAAAAGCACCACTGGTGAGTAGATGCCAATCTTGTCCCCTTGAACCAACCATGTTTGCCAACCTTTGAGTCAATACTGCTACTTCACTTGTTCCACCCAAGAATATTAAAGCTACAAGTAAATCGTTCCACACCCATAAGAATTGGAAGATTGCTAACGAAGCAATTGCAGGAACTGAAAGAGGTAAAACTAAGAGGGCAAAAACTACCATGGGCCTTGCTCCATCTAAAAAAGCAGATTCAAAGATATCTTTTGGGATAGTTGAGATGTAGTTGTAAAGTAGATAAACACCCAATGGTAAACCAAAACCTGTGTGGGCCAACCACACCCCCAAATAGGAGCCTGTTAATCCCAACTTTTGGTAATCTCGTAAAATTGGGATTAAAGCAATTTGTAGTGGAACTACTAATAAAGCTACAACAGCTGTGAAGAAGAACTTTCTTCCAGGGAACTCCATCCATGCAAAACCAAAAGCAGCAGCTGAGGCAATTAAAAGGGGAATAACAACTGAAGGGATTGTTACAGTAAAGCTGTTTATAAAAGCACGTGAGAGGTTATCTCCACTAGCTCTTACAGTTTTACCAGCAGAGTCGATGAAAGTGTAGGCACTTCCACCTAAAACCCTTTTGTAGTTATCTAATGTTAGCTTCCCTTTCCCTTTAAAAATGGTCCACCAACCACTGTTTAAAACTTCACTTTGAGTTCTAAAAGAGGAGATAAAAAGCCCAATGATTGGGATAGCCCAAATAATGACAATGGCGATTAAGACAATGTTGACTAAGATTTTCCAATTAAATCTTTTAGCTTGAATCATTAGAACACCTCCCTTTTTCTAAATTGGTGAAGGTTGTACCACATGACAGGTATTACTGCGATTACTAAAACAATGGCAATAGCTGAACCTCTTCCATAGTTGTAGAATCGGAACATCTGTTTGTATTGCATACTAGCAATAACTTCTGTTCCATAGTTTCCATTAGTCATTGTGAAAACAATGTCAAAGATCTTTAATGAGAGGATAATGATAGTTGTTGATACGGTAACTATAGTTGAGAAAATATAGGGGATTATAATACTTCTAATTACCCTAAATTCACTTGCTCCATCAATTCTACCAGCTTCAATGATAGCTGAGGGGACCCCCTTTAAGGCAGCTGAAATAATAACCATCGCATACCCTGTTTGAAGCCAAATCAAAATAATTACTAAGAATATGTTGTTCCAAGGTTGTAAGGTGAACCAAGCTTTAGGCTCTGCACCAAAAAAGGTAACTATTGCATTTAACAATCCCACCTGATCTTCGCCCATCGGTTTATAAGCGTAAATAAAACGCCATATTACACCAGCTCCAACAAAGGAGATTGCCATTGGGGTAAAGATAATACTCTTAAAAACTTTCTCAAAGTTTGAGCGATCAGCTAATAGGGCAATGATAAGGCCAAAACCAACTGAACCCCCTGTTCCCAAAACTATCCATAGGAGGTTGTTTCCAAAGGCCTCTAACATCTTAGAGTCGGTAAATGCATAAATGTAGTTTGCCAATCCAACAAAGTTTTTACTGCTAGCGTCAAAAAAGCTCAAATAGAGCGATCGCATTGTTGGCAAAAATAGGTACCACGTTAATATTACTAAAGCAGGACCAACAAAGACAAAGGGTTGAAGCTTTTGAGCAACATTTAAAGGGGCCTTATTGACAATATAATCGGCAACCCAAAAGAGTAGGGCAATACCACCCACTCCCCAAATTATTGCAACAACAGCTATAACTCCTTGTGAAGCATTAGAGTCCCTTAAGAATATAAAGCCTCCCCACAAAACAACAAAGGCGATAAGGGGGATTAAAATGGAGATAGCAACTCTTCCAAAAGCAACTGCTGAAGTTGATATTAAAGAATTGCTCCCACTTTCATCTACTTTTTTCATCTTTGAATCCTTTTCAAAGAGTGTAAAATACCGGCGGCAAAACCGCCGGCATATACATCTTTAATTTTTTATCTTGGCCAAGACTTTTGAATGTCGGCTAAAACTTGGTTAGTTGATCTTCCATTAACCCAATCAACAATACCGGTCCAGAATGTTCCAGCACCAACTTCAGCAGGCATTAAATCTGAAGCGTCAAAGCGGAATACTTTAGCGTTAACTAAAGCTTCTGCTAAAGAGCGCTCAATTGCATTTGGATATGCATTGAGATCTTGGTTCAAGTAGGGGAACAATGCTCCACCAGCTTTTGCCCAAAGCTCACCAGATTCCCAAGTTGCTAAGTATTCCATGAACTCTCTAACTTCAGGACGATCGTTGAATACAACAAACTGGTCTCCACCACCAAGTACTGGAATACCAAATGCTGGATCAATTGCTGGAAGGGCAAATACGCCAACTTCTTCTTCAAGATTTGCTTGAATATCATCTGGGAAGAATCCAGTAATAAAGTTACCTTGGCGGTGCATCATAGCTTTTGGAGGATTATCAAATAGGGGAGAGACTGAATCTCCGAAGCTACTTGTTAAGATTGTGTTTTTACCACCATAGACGTAAGAGTCGTTGAGCCAAATTCCCTCTAAAATGTCAAAAGCTTTTTTAACTTCTGGTGCATCAAAAGGAAGCTCGTTTGAGACCCACTTGTCATAAACGTCTGGTCCTGCGGTTCTAAGCATGATATCTTCAACCCAGTCGGTTCCGACCCAACCAGTTGCTCCACCAGCTTCGATTCCAATTGCCCAAGGTCTGACACCATCTCTTACCATTTGGTCTTGAAGTCTCATCAACTCATCCCAAGTTGTAGGCACTTTATAACCAGCTTTGTCCCAAGCTTTCTTTGGATACCAAACAAAACTCTTAGCATTTACACGGTGGAATACTCCATAAGTTGTCCCACCATAAGAGCCTAAATCTTTCCAAACTGGGGCATAGTTGCTATTTAAAAGTCCTTCTAACTTTGACCATACAGGAACTAATACCCCTTGTTTTGCAAATGTGTTCATAAGTCCTGGTTGGGGAAGGCCTGCAATGTCAGGGGCGTTTCCACCGCTAACACGAACTTCAATTAAAGTTTCAAAGTCTTTTGATCCTTCATAAATAACTTTAATACCTGTACGCTCTTCAAATGGTTTAATTGCCTCTTCAAAACGGCGTGCCTCTTCATCTACGAATGCTCCAAAAACCCTAACAGTCTTAGCTGCATCAGCTTCTGCTTTTCCCCCTGCAAACAGGGCGGGTAGTAATAAAAGAGCAATCATTACTACTACAAACGCTTTTTTCATACCACTCTCCTTTTGCCCGCAAAGCGAGCTAGTGATTAAATAGGTTAATAACCAGAGAAAGCATTTCGAACGTCATGGAAACGCTTCCATAACTCATTGTCCCACACCTTATCTCATAAGTCAAACAAAAAAATCACTATTATTTAAAATATTAGGGGCAAAGAGATAAATGATTCTACATATATATTAGTTAGAGTGGTAATACTCTGTTATAATCAGCTCAAAGGATAGATAAATGGAACAAAATATAAAAGAGAGAAAAAAGGATATCTATTGGTTCGCAATAGTTTCAATTGTACTGGGGTGGGGTATATTTTTATTGATACCACTTTCTGGGGCAACCTATGGAGATAGTTCTTCATTAGTGATTTTAACTGTTGGAATGTTTACACCTGCTATAAGTAGTCTTTTAGTGCGTCTAGTTAGAAAAGAGGGGTTAGCTAATCTCTATTTAAGGCCAAACTTAAAAGGGAATGTTAAAAAGTACTTAGTTGTATTTTTTGCCCCCTCATTGCTGTTGCTTCTTAGTGGTGTAATCTACTTCTTACTAAATCCAAGTAAATTTGACCCCTCTTTATCCACCTTCAAAGCAATTTATCAAGTAGAGGAAGTTTCAATATTCCTTCTTCTATTTACAATTGGTCAAGTTATAATTATTGGTCCTGTTGTTAATATTATTCCCACTTTAGGAGAGGAGTTGGGATGGAGAGGCTATCTACTACCTAAGTTGCTTCAAGTAACTTCTCAAAGAAAAGCAGTTTTAATTAGTGGTTTTATTTGGGGATTTTGGCACCTTCCAGTGATAGTTATGGGACACAACTATGGGACAGAGTATAAAGGGTATCCCTACTTAGGGATAATTGGGATGATTGTGTTCTGTATGGTTTTAGGGATAATTGAAGGATATGCAACTATTGAGTTAAACAGCGTTATTCCTGCTGCAATGATCCACTCTACAATCAACGCTGGGGCAGCTTTACCTATTATAATGGCCAAAGGAAATTATAACCCCCTATTTGGGCCAACAATTGTAGGTCTTTTGGGTTCAATCCCATTTATAGTTGTAGCTGCCTACATCTTTATTAAAAAGTTAGAGCCCCAAAAGTCCAAAGAATAAATCTCCTTCTAGTAAGGCTACATCTTTAACTAACTCACTAAGTTCAACCTCTACATACTCATCTGATTGAAGTGTGTAGTATCTTCCATGTAAGTTGGGCTCTCCATCAACATAGACTCCGTAAAGCTCAACATTTTGATCCTCTATATAATCGTTGTAAAGGTTGATTGTAATTTTCCACTCATCAAAACTTACTGAGGTGAAATAGTTGTAAAGTAAATAATCGTTAATCTCATCCAAAATAAAATCACTTAAACTAAAACCAAAATAGAGATCTCCATAATAGTTATCAACAACTAGTTAGAGTAAATCGTAGGTGTTATCAAAGTTATAATTTAAGTAGTTGTAAATTGGAATTTTAATGTCAGCAGTTAAATAGGTATTATCTCCGCTATTATCAATTTTAATATTTTGTGCAGATCTAAACCAATATCTTACCTTATCTTTTAGCTCTTGATCTTCGTCAATAAAAGAAAAGAGGGGAATTAATAGCTTTGCACTTGCTAAATAGACAATATCTTCATTTTGCCCAACATCGATTAGATTTGAGAGGGGAACGAAGGTGGAAATCGACCCTTTACACGAAACAATTATTAAAACAGCAGCTAACACCACTACCAAAGCAACACTTCTTTTTTTCATAAAGGAGCCTCCCTTTAATAAATTGAAGATAATAAATTGAACTAGTTAGTCAACAACTGTGCTTTCTCCTTGACGATAATTGGTAGTCTTTTGATATTTGAATATATGAGCATGTTTTTATATGTGCTCAATTATTTAATCTTTGTAGGATGGATTTATGAACGATGAAGCTCGGTTGGAAAAAGCACTGAATTTAAGAAAAAGAGATCTTAGTGAAAAAGACTTTACACGCTTTGAAGCTTATGTTGAGGAAATATTCAACGCCTTTGGGATGGATACTAAAACAGCATCCACTATCGATACCCCAAAAAGATTTATAAAAGCCCTTTACGATATCACTGAAGGGTACGAAGGAGACCCTAAGCTAGTTAAAGCTTTTGAAAGTGAGTGTCGCTCTGCATCAGGATGTAAGAATAATCAAATTATTCAAGGACCAATACAATTTTACTCTTTGTGTGAACACCACGCACTTCCATTTTTTGGTGATGCCTATGTTGGATACATTGCCAACGACGATATCATTGGAATTTCTAAGCTAACTCGCTTAGTGCGTGTTTTTTCAAAACGGTTTGCCGTTCAAGAACGTATTGGGCAAGAGGTTGCCAACATGCTTGAAGCTATGGTTAATCCTGAAGGAGTTGCTGTTTATATTGAAGCTCGCCACCTTTGTATGGAGATGAGAGGAGCCAAAGAGAATTCCCCTTTAACTAGAACTACTGTTTTTAGGGGTAAGTATGAAGAGGATGCAAATCTAAGAGAGGAATTTCTTAGAATGTGTGGGAAGTAAGAGATGGAAAGTAGAGGATATGCTTTAGTAACAGGGGCTGCTCACAGAGTGGGACGCACTTTAGCACTAGGTGCTGCTAAAGCTAATTACGATGTAATAGTTCACTATCGCTCATCTAAAGAGCAAGCTTTAAGTGTTTGTAAAGAGATTGAGCAACTGGGTAAAAAAGCAATTGCCTTACAAGCAGATTTACAAAACTCAAATGAAATAAACTCTCTATTTAAAAAAGCAAATGAGATTGGAAAAGTAACTGCTTTAATTAATAGTGCTGCAATATTTGAAAACCTAACTTGGTCTAACACTACAGTTGAAAGTTGGGAGCGTCATTTAAAGATCAACTTAACTGCCCCATTTTTATTAAGCCAACTCTTTGTAAAAAACTTAGAGAATCAAAAAGGGGTTATTATAAATATAAGTGACTGGAAAGCTAATAGACCTCAAAAAGATCACCTTCCTTATATAGTCTCTAAAGGGGCCCTAGATACCTTAACAGCCTCTTTAGCTCACTCTTTTGCCCCCAATGTGAGAGTTAATGGCATTGCTTTAGGGGCAATTCTTAAACCCTCTGATAACAACCACAACCCCAACCTTTTAAAGAGTGTTCCACTTAATAGATGGGCTGATTTAAAAGAGGTTGAACATACGTTGATCTATTTACTTAATGAGGCAACTTACGTTACAGGCGAAATCATTAAATTGGATGGGGGAAGACACTTAGTCTAAAGGAAGATTGTTATGGATAAAGTTTTTATAAAAGATCTACTAGCTCGAGGCATTATTGGTTTAAATGACTGGGAAAGAGAGAAAGAGCAAGATGTATTAGTTAACGTAACTTTATTTACCCCCTCATTTGAAAATATGGTTAACGATGATTTAAGTGAGAGTGTAAATTACCGCACAATTGCCAAAAATATTCTTAGTCACATCTCAACCTCTAAAAGATTCACTGTTGAAGCTTTAGCAAATGATTTGGCTAAAATTTGCTTAGAAGATCCAAAAGTTGTAAAGGTTATTTTAAGAGTTGAAAAACCAGCAGCTGTTAGATTTTCTAAATCGGTAGGGGTGGAGATCGAAAGATCTAAAGGAGCTTAAAATGGCTCAAATTAATTGGGCATGCCTATTGTTAGGTTCAAATATATATCCACAAGAAAATATAGCCCAAGCCCTTGTTGAGCTTAATAAATATCTAAAAATAAAGGGAACTTCTAGTTCCTATTGGTCCAAAGCTGTAGGCTCAGATGGACCTGATTTTATCAATGCAGCTGTGTTAATTGAAAGTGAAAAAGATTTAAAATTCATAGAAGAGAAAATATTAGCCCCCATAGAGAACAAACTGGGGCGTATTAGAACAGATGATAAAAACTCGCCACGCACTATAGATATAGATGTAATTATCTACAACGATACTTTGTTGGATGATTCGTTGTTTAAATATTCTCATATCGCAGTTCCAGTGGCAGAGTTATTACCAGATTATTTATCTAAAGAGGGAGAGAGCCTTAAAAGTGTAGCTATCTCATTAATGAGAGAAGTGCCTGTTTGGGGTAAGGACTCCCTGTAGGAGGTTTTTTATGGACCAACGTTTAAATTATGGAGAAGTTGCTTCTCAAGGTGTCTCTATTTTAATGGAGATGGAAAAATATATTAGGAACTCTACAGTTGATCACACTTTATTGGAGTTGATTAAAACTAGATCTTCCCAAATTAATGGGTGTGCATTTTGTTTAGATATGCACACTAAAGATGCCCGCAAAAATGGTGAGAGTGAACAAAGACTCTACGGCCTTTCTGCTTGGCACGATTCCCCTTTTTATAGTGATAAAGAGAGGGCAGTTTTAGAGTGGACAGAAGCTGTTACTAAAATTAGTGAACATCAAGTTCACGATGAAATTTACAACAGGCTACTTAGCTTCTTTAGTGAAAAAGAGGTGGTAGATATCACCTTGGCAATAATTTCAATTAACAGTTGGAACCGCCTAGCAATCTCTTTTAAAACTGTTGCTGGAACTTACATGCCCAACTCTCCAGTTGCTCAAAGAGGGAAGTAAGAATTTTACGGGTCACTTAGTGTGGCCCGTTGTTTAATTTAAGACAATTAGATAGATTAGAGCTTAAGGTAAATAGTTAATGAAAGCTCTAATAAAAAGGGTCATTGCCCTTTATCTAGGTCTGTTTCTCTATGCAGTTGGAATTGTTCTAACTCTTCAAGCAAACATTGGTTACGGCTCATGGGAAGTCTTCCACTCTGGGTTGGCAATTGTGTTCAACTCCAAAGTGGGAACTATGTCCATTTGGGTTGGTTTAAGTGTTGGCTTTATAGTTTTCATATTCGGAGAAAAAATTGGGCTAGGGACTATTAGCAACATGATCTTCATAGGGATTTTCATGAACCTTTTAATGGATAGTAACTTCTTTCCCTTAATAAAAAATCCAACATTATCAATTGTCCAGCTCATTGTTGGCCTCTTTATTATTGCCATTGCTACTTACTACTACATTTCTAGTGGCTTTGGTGCAGGTCCTAGAGATAGTTTGATGGTCCTACTAGCTAGAAAGGGCAAATTCTCCGTTGGCTTTTGGCGAACTATCATTGAAATTGTTGTAACAATTGCTGGTGCTTTTATGGGTGGAATGTTTGGATGGGGAACAATATTGACGGCAGTTTTAATTGGGTTTATTCTAGAAGTGACTTTTAAATTCTTTAAGTTTGACCCTAGAAATGTTGTACATGAAGATATAGGAACCAGCTTAAAAAAGTTAAGCTTTAATAGGGGAATAAAATGAAAAAATTAACACTTACGATTGTATTATTACTAGTAGTAACATCACTATTTAGTGCTCTTCCTATTTTAGATTTTGTTCTTGCTGGAGTAGACATAGCAACTACTCGTAAAATTACAAAAGCAGATATTGATGGGCAAGAAATTAAATTTGGTGGAACATCAATTAAACAATTAAAAAAATCTTTAAATAACTACGATTTTAGCACACTCGATTTTGAAGATCGTCTTTACTTGTATGGCAAAGGTGAAGTCCCTTTAACAATTCCAATAGTTAAATCTATATTTTTAGGAATGGGCTCAGGCTCTAAATCTCAAGGAGATCTTGGAGGAAAGCTATTTGGAGTAGCTGCTGATAGTGTCTCCTATGGATTAATAACGGCAGGAATAACTTTTTACATAATTGATATGCTTTTTGTGGGATCATTGTCATCAGCATTCGGGGGAGAATGGAACCCTAATGACCCAGACAGTGAGCTCCAAAGTTATGCAAGAGGGTTCTTGTATGGAGGCTTAGCTGCATTAGGAGCTAGTAGAATCGTCCAAATAATACTCCCAATAAGCTACGCTGCAAAATACAACAAGACACTTAGAAACAGCTTAGGAGTTACAAAGGATAAGCAAGATGCCTTCTCATTTAATGTAGGCTTTGTCCCCAATGTAAACTTTGATCCAGCACTACAGTTGTCAGCAAAAATTAGCTTCTAGTAGAATTTAAAATCGATATTCTCTCTTTTTAAGTCCCTTTAGTTTTAAAGGGATTTAAGTTTATTTATACCCAATTGGATGTTAAACTTATAGAAAATAAAAAAGCTTACCGCTAGGTAAGCTCTAGTACGCACATTGCGTGGTCCTTTCGGACGGTTTGAATAAATTTTTATTTGAACTCTAGGTGTTATTTAAAATCTATTCTCAATTTGGATAGTAAGGGGTAAAGGGGAGGAAGTCAACAATGAAAGGCAAAGAAGTTAATAGCGACTACTATTTAGGACTAGATATCGGGACAAACTCTGTAGGATGGGCTGTAACTGATGAAAACTATAACTTGTTAAAAGCAAATAGAAAGTATCTATGGGGAGTTAGATTATTTGAAACTGCTAACACAGCAGAAGATAGAAGACTTCATCGCTCAGCAAGAAGGCGTAACCAACGCAAGGTTCAAAGATTACAATTACTCAAAGAGATGTTTGAGCCACATATAAAAAAAGTTGACCCAACCTTTTTTGATAGATTAGAACAAAGTTATTTACATGATGATGATAAACTTCATAGTTTTAATTACACATTATTTGATGATAAAGAAAAAACTGATCCCACCTTTTTTAAAAAGTATCCCACTATTTTTCATTTAAGAAGTTACTTAGTCCATAACCGTGATGATAATGTTGATCTAAGAGAGCTCTATTTAGCAATACATCATATTCTAAAAACTAGAGGACACTTTTTGTTTAGTGGAGAAAATCTTAATACAACATCATCTTTTGAGACATTAGTTGAAGATTTGAAGAATAACTTACAAGACAGTTTAAATATTGATTTAACTATAAATGGATCTAATGAAGAGTTTGGTGAGATTCTTAAAATAACAAAAAAAAGAGAGAAGAAAAAAGAGCTCAACGATATCTTGATATTTTCCGTAAATAATGAGGAAGGTGAGCCTCAGGAGTTTAGCAAGGTAGAAAGTGAGATTAAAAATGCTTTAGCAGGTTCACCTTTTACTATTGGAAAGCTATTTGCTAACGAGGAATACGAAGAGTTTGAGCCAGCTAAAATTGTTTTTGATAAAGATGATTATGAAGCTACAAAAGAAAAGCTTGAACAACAACTAACTTTAGAAGAGTTCTCCTTAATTGAAACTTTTGAAGGATTATATAGTTGGGCTCTCCTTGCTGAAGTTTTGCGTGGTAGAGAGTACATAAGTGACGCTAAAATTGATGTTTATGAGAAGCATAAAGAAGATTTAATATCTTTAAAAAAGCTAGTTAAAAAATATGAGAAGGGTGAATACAACAATGCTTTTAAACTTTTCAACAAAGATAACTATCCCCACTATGTTGGTAAAAGTAGTAAAGGTGGAGTATTGGTTAAATCACCTTTTAAGAGCAAATGTACCCAAGAGGATGTTTGTAAATATTTTTCAAAACTTTTAACACCACATAAAAATAGCAACGATCCTCTTTTAACTTCAGTTCTTGATGAATTAGATAATAAATCACTACTGCCAAAATTGAGAGTAAAAGATAACAGGGTTATTCCACACCAATTGCATGTTAAAGAGTTAAAAGAGATTTTAAATAATGTGGAACGTTATTTCCCTTTCTTAAATGAAGCTGATGAAGATGGGTACACTCCAGTTGAGAAAATGGTAGCAATGGCAACCTTTAGAATACCTTACTATGTTGGGCCATTAAATACTTACCACATGAAAGAGGGGGGAGAAGAGGGATTTGCGTGGATGATTCGTCGCTCTGGTGAAGATGGTCCCATTTATCCTTGGAATTTTGAAAAAGTTGTTGATATTGAAAAATCAGCTGAGAAGTTCATTAGGAGAATGACTAATAAATGCTCCTATCTTTTTGATAAAGATGTTGTTGCAAAAGATTCACTAATCTACTCCAAGTACAGAGTTTTAAATGAACTAAATAACTTACGTATTAATGGAGAGCCCATTTCAGTTGAGTTAAAACAAAAGATTTATAATGAGCTCTTTTTAGAATCTAAGAGAAAAAACATCACTATAAAGCAACTCAAAACTTATTTTGTAAACAACAATCTTATTGATAAAAATGATGAGTTTAACGTAGAGGGAATTGACAATGGCTTTACTAACTCTTTATCTACTTGGATAGATTTTGCACCATTTTTAGAAAATGAGATCCTATTAGAAAGTGAGATAGAGAATATCATTGAGTGGAAAGCTTATTATGGTGAAGATGATTCGATTCTAAAAAGAAAGATTGAAAATGAGTATAAAAAATTAGACTCAGACCAAATAAATAGTATTTTAAAAATTGTGAAACCTTATAAAGGGTGGGGACGATTATCAAAAGAGTTATTAGAAGAGGTGTTTCATGAAGACCCTACAACAGGGGCTCTACACTCAATTCTAGATTTAATGTGGAATACAAATAACAACCTAATGGAGTTACTCAGTACTCGCTTTACTTTTGTTAATGAAATTGATGAATACAATAAACAAAATGCCTCAGATACAAACTTCAATTACAAATCACTTATAGAACCATTAAATATTTCTCCAGCTGTAAAAAGGCAAATTTGGCAAACATTAATTATTGTTAGAGAAATTAAAAAGATTCAAAGAAAGGCGCCTAAGAAAGTATTTTTAGAGATGGCTAGAGGTGGAGGTATTAAAGGGCAAAGAACTAAATCAAGAAGGGTTGCTTTAATAGAGTTGTATGAGGCGTGTAAAAATGATTATGAGTTTAATAAAGAGTTGTTGTCATCGATAGAACAAAAGACAGATGCAGAACTTCGTAACGACACTCTTTACCTATATTACACCCAAATGGGTAAATGTCTTTACAGTGGGGAGCCTATTAGGCTTGAAGATGTAAATAAGAAAAGTTTGTATGACATCGATCATATCTATCCTCAATCATTGATTAAAGATGATTCATTAAATAACAGAGTTCTTGTTAAAGCTAACTATAACAGTGAGAAGAAAAATGATTACCCAATAAAAGAGGCTTGGCAATCTAAACAAAGTGGGTTTTGGAGAGTCCTTTTAGATAAGGGATTTATTACAAAAGAAAAATACTTTAGGCTAACTCGTAAAACTAGGTTAACTGATGAGGACTTAGCTACATTTATCAACAGGCAAATTGTTGAAACTAGGCAAACTACTAAATTAGTGGGGACACTTTTAGAAAACTTATTTGGTGAAAGTAAAACAAAGCTTGTTTACTCAAAAGCAGGAAATGTCTCTGAGTTTAGAAAAGACTTTGATATCTTAAAATCTAGATCTATCAATGATCACCATCACGCTCACGATGCATATTTGAATATAGTGGTTGGGAATGTGTATAACACTAAGTTTACAGAAAATGCATGGAACTTTTTTAAGCTTCCTAGAAAAGAAAGCTACAATATTAGAAGGTTGTACTATTACGATGTTGAAAGAAATAACTCAATCGCGTGGATTGCTGATAAAAATTTTGAAGAAAATGATAGATCTAAAAAGCATGAGAGAACCAATGAGACAGGGACAATTACAACTATTAGGGACACTTTCAGAAACAACCAAATATTAGTAACTAGAAAACCAATCACAGGAAGTGGAGAACTATTTGATTTACAACCTTTAAAGGGAAAAGATAATTTAATTCCATTAAAAGGTTCAAATCCTATTCTTCATCAAACAGAAAAGTATGGAGGATATGACTCTAAAAAAACTGGATACTTTTTCGTAGTTGAACACACCCATAAGAAAAAACGAATAAAACAAATTCGAACAGTACCAATAATGAACCTTGTGGATATACAAAAAAACCCAAATGCCCTCATGGACTACTGTATTAATACGCTACAACTGGAAGAGCCTAAAATACTAATAGATAAAATTCACCTTCATGAAAAAGTTAAGGTAGATAACTTTTTCTATATGACTAGAGGGATTACAGGAAGGCAAATTTTTGGGAATGGAGAACATCAACTTGTATTGCCACAAGAAAGTTATGACTATTTTGTAACAATAGAAAAGTATTTATCGCTTCTTGCGAGGACTAAGACTGTAGAATTAACTGCAAATGCTGAAATCTTAGCTGACGATTTAGGTATTTCTAAACATAAAAATAGGGAGTTATACGAACTATTTTTGATTAAAGAGAGAGACACCTTGTATAAAAAAAGAAAATCAAATCAAAAATTAGCATTGGAAAATGGGCTGTCTATATTTGAAAATATTGATGTTTTAAAACAGTGCATTGTTCTTGTCCAAATAACAAACCTATTTGCTTGCAATCCCTTAAGTGCAGATTTGAGTCTTATTGGTGGAGTAAAAAATGCAGGGGTCGTACTATTTAATTCTACTGTTACAGATGATTTTAAATTAATAAGGTCGTCCCCCACAGGAGTTTTTACTAAGGAGGTAAGTGTTTAGATATATATGAGTTGGAGAGTTGTAGTAATTTCAAAAAGAGCTAAACTCGAATACAAAATGAATTACTTAGTCATCAGAGATGAAGAAGTAGTTAAAGTGCATTTGAGTGAAATTAATACTTTGTTGATTGAGTCTACAGCAGTTTCACTTACAACAATGTTAATCTCAAAACTGCAAGAGCGGAAAATCAAAGTTATTTTCTGTGATTGCAATAGAAATCCAGAAACAGAGTTAACACCCTATTACGGGTGCCATAACTCTGTGGAAAAGATTAGATCACAAATAAATTGGGATGACGAGTACAAAAAAATAGTTTGGACAGCAATTGTAAAGGAGAAAATTACCAATCAAGCAAACACAATTAAATCTCTAAAACCAGACTCTTATCAATTGTTGATGAATTATGTTGATACTTTAGAATTAAATGATCCCACTAACAGAGAAGCTCACGCGGCTAAAGTTTATTTTAATGCCATGTTTGGAAGTAAGTTTAACCGCAAAGAAAAAAGTGGCATAAATGCTGCTTTAAATTATGGCTACACAATAATTCTTTCTGCAATTAATAGAGAAATAGCCTGTTGTGGTTATTTAACGCAACTAGGAATATCTCATGACAATATGTTTAACCCTTTTAACCTCTCTAGTGATTTAATAGAACCATTAAGGCCACTTATTGATAATAAAGTATGTTCCTGGGGAGAAGAATATGATGAATTTACTCCATCTCACAAAATAGAACTAATCAACCTATTAAACGAAAAAGTAAAATTTGATAATAAAAGATTTCATTTCTTAGATGCCTTAGGAGATTATGTCAAAAGTATTTTTAGGGCATTAGAGAGCAAGGATGAATCGCTAATAAGGTTTATTGCCTATGATTAGGAAGCGTTTTATGAGAGTAATAGTAATGTTTGATCTCCCCATAACAAAAAAGAAACAACAACAAACTTATCGTCGTTTTAGAAAGTGGCTTATTAAATCTGGTTTTATAATGATGCAACAATCTATATATTCAAAAATTGTTTTAAATCCTACAGCTGCTAAGTTTTTAATCCAACAAATAAGAAATCAGAAAGTTGAAGAGGGCTTAATACAAGCAATGATTGTTACTGAAACACAATATGCCAGTATCGAATGTATCGTTGGAAATAAAAAGTCAGAGATTATTGATGATATGAGAAGGTTGGTGGTTATATGATGTTAATCCATAATCAGATGGAGTATAAAGTTGATTTTACAAAGTCATTTGTAAACTCTCTTATTATTGAATCTCCTTTGATTCTGAGGTCTTTTGTTAAAGATTTGAGTGAACAGGTTAGCGGTGGAGAAGGGGGATTTGTCCTATCAGAAAGCCACCTAAAAGAGTTAGATATTAGTAAAAAAGTAGAATTAATAATTAATCCTATAATTGAAATTGAGCATGCAAAAAGATTTTCTTCAAAAATATTGAGTTCAATAAAAGAGATTGCAGTAAATGAAACTAACTATTTGAAAACATCTGAATTACAAACAACGCTATTACAGTATGCAGCATTGTTATCTCATGAATTAATCAGCCCAGTTAGCTATAGTGATGAAGTTGATGTTATGGCAATACTAAAAGTATTTAATTTTTCTTTAGATCTAGATGATTTATCAGTAATTGAAAATATTGTGACATACATAACTGCACTAAATACATATTTGGGCACCTCAGTTTTTATCTTTATCAATCTTAAAGACTTCATACTAAAAGAAGAACTGATTTACCTAGCTGAAAACATTAAGAGTCTTAATTCCAACCTTTTGCTAATTGAAAGCGGGGTAAATAATTACTTTATAGATGATGAAAAATATTGTATAATAGACACAGATTTATGTGAGATATTTAGAGAAGGAAATCAATGACAAAACACAACTTTTTCAACATAAAAAGGTCTTTTTTATCTCAAACCTCAAAATACAGGGCTTGTAGAGGTTTGAGATAGGTGTTATCTATTAGAGTTCTCAAGCTGGCAAGGTTCCAAGACATTGGCACAGGTGGTTTGAGATAGGTGTTATCTATTAGAGTTCTCAAGCTCATTAAATTACGCAACACTAAGCCCCCTTGTTTGAGATAGGTGTTATCTATTAGAGTTCTCAAGCTTCATCAACGCTAAACTCTTTAAGAAGACTGTTTGAGATAGGTGTTATCTATTAGAGTTCTCAAGCGACTAAAGTGACAGTACCACCACCAAAAGCGTTTGAGATAGGTGTTATCTATTAGAGTTCTCAAGCTTTAATCTCGTGATGGTATTCAGCTCTAGTGTTTGAGATAGGTGTTATCTATTAGAGTTCTCAAGCTATATATAAGAAGACCAACACATAATATATGTTTGAGATAGGTGTTATCTATTAGAGTTCTCAAGCTACCCTCATAAGTAACTACGTCTAATTTATGTTTGAGATAGGTGTTATCTATTAGAGTTCTCAAGCCTCTTGTACTTGGTTTAGATAAGACCATGCGTTTGAGATAGGTGTTATCTATTAGAGTTCTCAAGCAAGAGTTGGTGAATATACAGCAGAAGGTCTGTTTGAGATAGGTGTTATCTATTAGAGTTCTCAAGCTTAAACGGCCTTATATCGGCTGAATGCCACGTTTGAGATAGGTGTTATCTATTAGAGTTCTCAAGCGTTGGTTATATATACAAGCGATACATATACGTTTGAGA
>Ga0265293_10001193_pt1 | contig 57993 bp, 54 predicted proteins | sample Munlanlewell138R_FD_192505 | JGI IMG/M metagenome (GOLD analysis project Ga0265293, IMG submission 192505) | Leachate microbial communities from a municipal landfill in Southern Ontario, Canada - Leachate well 138R | ecosystem: Engineered > Solid waste > Landfill > Unclassified | place: Canada...
TATAGATGTGTAAGAAAATGCCCTGTCCACGCAATAAAAATGGAATCTGCCCAAGCTTCCATTATACCTGATTACTGTATATATTGCGGGACCTGTCTTAGAGAATGTCCGCAAAAAGCTAAAGAATATAGGAATGATACTGTCAAAATACGACAAATAATTAGCGAAAATGCTAATGTAATTGTCACAATTGCCCCCTCTTATAATTCACTATTTTCTTCATGGGAAATCAAGCGAATCCCCTCACTCATGAGGAAAATAGGCTTTTCAAAGGTTGCAGAGACATCTATAGGTGCACTGCCCGTCGCTTTAGACTCTGCGACCTTCTTCCAACAAAATAAAGGAGCATGGATATCTGGAGCTTGTCCGGTTGTCGTTAATTTAATTGAAAGGTATTATCCTGAACTTGTCAAAAAAATAATACCTATTGCCTCTCCTCTTATTGCTCATGGAAGAATGCTTAAAAATAAATATCCAAATGCAAAAATCGTATTTATCGGACCATGTATTGCAAAAAAAGAAGAAATAATGCGAGAAGAACACCAAGGTATAATCGATGCTGTAATGACATTTTCAGAACTTTTCTCTTGGATTGAAGAAGATAAGCTTGATATAAGTGGTTTTGAAGAAAGTATTTTTGATATGAGATCATCAGGAATTAATGAAAACATGTTTCCTTTAAGTGGCGGTTTAACACTTACAGGAAATCTTACAGATTGTCTTGAAAGTTCTGAAACACTTCATGTTACAGGAATTAATTCAATTAGAGAGATTTTAGACAATTTCAGCGATATAGATAAACATATTTTTATAGAACCATTGTTTTGTGATGAAGGATGTATTTCAGGACCAGGAATCGATAGAGAAATATCAAATTTCAAAAGAAAAACAGCTTTACTTGAAAATGTAAAAGAACAAAAAAATAATAATGATTTACATAGAGAAATTAATGATGACAACACTTGCATTGTAGATTTATCAACTATTTTTTCTTCAAAAGAAATACCAAAAACTGAATTCACAGATGAAGAAATCGAAGAAGTACTTGAAAAAACAGGTAAATATTCCAAAGAAGATTATCTTGATTGTGGTGCTTGTGGATATAATTCCTGTATTGAAAAAGCAAAAGCAGTTCTTTCAGGAATGGCTGAATCTTCAATGTGTATTCCTTGGATGAGAAAACTTGCCGAAAAACGTTCTGATATAATAATGGAAACATCTCCAAACGGAATTGTAATAATGAATAGCAATCTTGAAGTTATCAGACTTAATAAAGCATTTAAAGAAATGTTTTCATGCTTTGATAATTCAATTGGAAAAAGAGTTTCAAGAGTAATAGACTCTGATATTTTTGAAAAACTAATAGCAAGTACAAAAAATAAAATCGAAGATGTAAAAAAATTTAGTCATTATGGAGTTGTATGCCATTGTGTAGCATATAGAATACCTGAAGAAAACCTTATTGCTGGAATATTTGTAAATATAACCAATACCAGAAATAATCAGGAAAAACTAAAGCAGATTAGAGAAAACACAGTTTTACTTGCCAGAGAACTTCTTGAACATCAACTTACAATGTCACAAAATCTAGCAAAATTTTTAGGAGATAATACAGCAAAATCAGAATCATTATTAAATAATTTACTTTCAGGAATAGAATCACCTAAAAAGTAATAATATGCAAATTATTTTGGAGGAATTATAATGCAAAATTATTTACATTTTGACATTAAAGAATTTATAAAACCACATTCTTCAGAAAGCATTTGTGGTGATGTAATTGCTTCAAAAAAAACTCCAGAATACATATTAATTGTACTTACAGATGGAATAAGTCACGGACTTAAAGCAAATATATATGCAAATTTCATCAATTCAAGATTGTTTTCTTTAATAGAATCAGGATTTACATTTCATGAATCTGTAGGCAAAATCGCTCAATCAAATCATGAAAACACAGGTAAAGACCTTCCTTATGGAGCATTTACCGCAGTTAAAATATTAAATAATGGAAAAGGAGTTGCTTTATGTTATGAAAATCCCATTCCAATATTAATAACAAAAAATTCAGCAAGCGTTTTAAAATCTCATACTTTATCAATAAATAATGTTTTAATTATGGAAAGTTCATTTTATCTTTCACCAAATGAATACATTCTCCTCTGCACCGATGGAGTTTCACAAGCAGGAACAGGATTTGACTATACTTTCGGATGGGGTGAAAAGAATTTATCTGATTATATAAGAAAACACATTGGAAATTCAGAAAAACCAGATTTTATATGCAAAGAAATACAACACAAAGTCCTTGCATTAAATAATGGGAAATATCGTGACGACTCAACAATATGTCTCATATCATGCAGAAAAGGAAATATTCTAAATATTATATCAGGACCACCAGAAAACAGAGAACTTGATCATGAAATTATAAATGATTATTTAGAAAGTCCCGGCACACACATAATATGTGGTGATAGCACTGCCAAAATGATAGCAAGACATCTTAACTTACCATTATCAATTGAAGAAAATCCCAAAAGTCTCATCGCACCACCAAGATATTATCTTGAAGGATTCAAACTTGTAACCGAAGGAGCTGTTACGCTCAATCAAGTATATAATATAATCGATGAACCTTATGAAAATATCACTGAAGATAATGCAGTAACAGTTTTATATTCAATGCTAAGAAATTTTGATAAAATTAAATTTTTTACCGGAACCGCTTCTAATCCCGGTCACCACGACATTTCTTTCACACAAAAAGGAATTGTATCAAGACACAAAATAATTCCGTTAATAGCGAATAAATTAATAGAATTTGGCAAGTTAGTAGTAATCAAAAAGTATTAAGGTTTTAAAGTAAACTTTTAAAACTAACTAAAAGGTTTTTTTTAGTGATTTTATCTTGACAATTATGCTTAAATGCAATATTGTGAGAATGTAATTTTTAACCCCTCCAAGCCAATAGGAAGAGGTGCTTCATAGAAATATGGAGCCCTTTTCTCTATTGCACATCGCACTTTTATTAATTAAAGTTTTTTTAAACAAAGATTTTATTTTTCTATTTGGCAAAATAGACAAACAGTCTAATTAAATAACATAACAACTTCTCAAAATTGAATAATTAATAATAGACTTGTTTTTATTTTTATTAGTATTATAATGGTCTTAAAGGGTTCAGAAATCACTTTAATACAAGGAGAAATATAATGGATATCGTACCTGTAGAATGGATAAAAAATCAAAACGATAAAAACACAAGAGAAAAAAACTGTAAAGTAAATATACTAACAGAAGATTTTGCATATATAAGAAATTTTCACAGACAAATACCAAATTACAAAATTACTCCACTAAAAACTCTTGCAAACCTAGCATGTCACTTAAATCTAGGTGGAATATGGGTAAAAGATGAAGGATATAGATTTAGACTAGGTTCATTCAAAGCAACAGGCGGAACATTTGCAATATTCAAATTTATTGTAGAAAAAATTGGAGCAGATGAAAACTTTCATTATTGCGACCTATTTAAAGAAGAAGTAAGAAATAAAATTAATAATATTGTATTTGCAACAGCAACCGACGGAAATCACGGGCAAGGAGTCGCATGGGCAGCAAGAAAGTTAGGATGCAATTCAGTTGTGTATGTGCATAAATTAACCTCAAAGCCAAGAATAGACACTATAAAAGAAAACGGAGCAAAAGTAGTAATTGTTGATGGAAACTATGATGATGCAGTCAGACAATGTAACGAAGATGCTAAAAAAAATGGTTGGGAAATAATCTCAGATACAGCTTGGGAAGGTTATAACAAAGTTCCAAAATGGGTAATTCAAGGATACAGCACATTATTCATGGAAATTCAAGAACAGTTCAATGCACAAGGAGTTATAAAACCAACTCATGTTTTTTTACAAGCAGGAGTAGGTTCACTAGCAGTAGCAGGATGCGAATTCTATCTTAAATTATTCGGAAAAGACCGACCAAAATTAATAATAGTAGAACCAGACCGAGCAGACTGTATATTTCAATCAGCAAAATCTAATTCTAAAAACGGCACATCAGTCAGTGGTGATTTAAACACTAAAATGGCAGGATTAGCATGTGGAGACCCAAATCCTATAGCATGGGAATCAATAAGATATCTTGCAGATGCATTTATAAAAGTACCTGACTATGTAGCAGGTTGCGGAATGAGAATACTTGGATTACCATTAAATGGCGATGAAGAAGTCATATCAGGCGAATCTGGAGCAGTAACAATTGGAGCATTAAAATTCATAATGCATAGACCAGAACTAAAAGAATTAAGAGAACATCTAGAATTAGACAATAAATCTGAAGTGTTATTAATAAACACAGAAAGAAACACAGATCCAATACATTATAGAGAAGTAGTATGGGAAGGTGCAATATCAGTACCAAAAAAATACAGATTATATAGAAGCTAATAATAAGAGCAATGTTGAAATTGGAATTTTGAATTGGAAGATAAGAGACCGGGAAAATCCGAGATATGTAAAAACTATTAGTCCGGCAAAATCACAATTAGCGATTGCTATGCAATCTAATTAGAAAAGCTATGACAGATAAAACATGACAAGTTAGTGCATGAAAACAGTATAAGTGCGGTGTATGAGCAGTGAGACAGTGTTTTATTAAGACTTGCTTTAAAATTAATAATTATTCATTCTTAATTATTAATTGCTTCAATAGATTGTCATCCCGGTTGCGATTCTGGGCCGGGATCTGCTTTGGACTTTTAATTATTTTAAATGTTTGTCATTTTTGACCCGTTCAGGAATACAGTTTTTTAAGCTTTTAAACTTAGTTTTACTTGTAAAACTAAATCGTGACCATAGCGAACCATCTTGTTGAAACCTTGTATTTTTAAGTTTCACCAACATCGTGCATTTAAGCACCGACCCCATAGGTTTTCAGTTTAGATGTTTTGTTACAAATTTTTTATACTCATCAAAAAACAAATCATCAAAATCCTTATCACAATCAATAATTCCCATATTATAAAGAGCATTATTAAGCTTTTGAGCAGAAGAACCATTTATTTCTTCATAAATAAGAGTATTAAAAAAACGTTTTTTAAGATTATCATCTTTTAATATAATTTCTGAAATATAATACATAAAAAAATATCCATTAGCATAACAATGATGAGTATCAGGATTAACAATATCAAAATAATCATGAGAACCATCAAAAGGATTTAGAAATTTACCAAGAGAAATATCTTTCTTTAAAATAGAAAATTGCCAATTACAATAAGAATCTTTATCCATAGTACCATTAAGATAAATAGCAAAATGAGCTAAAGCTTCGTTTACAGCCCTGTCAGCAACATTAACAGGCTCAGGGTTAACATTATCATATATATTATGAAAATACTCATGCACGAGCGTTCCATAAGCATCAATTTCAGGCTGATCAAAATCCATAGTAAGATAATCATTATTATTCATACCATTAAAAGCAAACCAATAATAACCTAAAATAGGCTCCATACCTTCTTGAATTTCCATATCATAATAAAACCAATCTCTAATATCAGCGATAAGAATTATGAATTTACCATTATTGTCAAGATCAGATGGAGGACCAAAATATTCAGAAAGAATCGGGAAATAATCATCAAACCTTTTTTGAATCTTATTAACAAGAACTTTATCAAGCTTTTTATCTTTACTTTCAAGAATATCATTTTCAACAAAAACATAAGAAAATTCACTCTGAGAATAACAAGTAAAATCATTCTGATAATAACCCTTTTCAAAAACCGGCTCACTCTTCACAACATCAAACTGCCAAAAAGATTTAGAATAGCCAATATTAAAAGATTCAGAAAAAGCAAAGTTAGAAATAACAAGAATTAAAACAAAAAACAATACTCTCTTCATATATACTCCCCAAAAATAACTTAATTATTATAAAATAATTGTAACAAGCACAAGAACTTTTGTAAATCAAAAAAAAGTTTAGCAACGAAGTTGATTTAATTATTAATTTTTAATTATGTTATATGAATATATTTTATTATTTGATTTTTTAACTTTATTAAATTTTGAATAACTTTTCATTTTGTGTAAGTGATAATATTTCATATTGTTTAACATCAATATCTTCAGGCAATTTATCTCGCAATACAGGTAAAATATATTGACAGTTAATTTCATTGACTATTTTTGTTAATATACCTGAAATTTGATTATGATGTACATTTTCTATCTGATCTTGCAATATAAAATGAAGGCATTCAATTCCCAAAGCATCAGCAAATTGAATATATGCTAAATCAAATGCAGCCATTTGCACCTTCTTTTTTCCAGTCCCTAAATTACCTTCAATATTATTTATTTCCAATTCATAAACCTTATCAGTGTTATCAAAACTTAAAATAAATCGTTCACCATAAAGATTATAAGAAATTTCTGAAAAATATTTATTGAATTCAGATACTCTTTCCTGTATCAAATCATTATTTGTTTTCAAACCTTCATCAATATCTTTTAATTCATTTAAAATATTTTCCATTTTTTCTAAGGTTTCTTCCCATAAGCGTTTTTGTTCTTCTAAATTCCCCTTAAACTCATATTGCTTATTCAATTCTGAAGCAGTCTCTTGTAATTCTTTTACAACATTGGTTTTTGATAATTTTTCTGAAAGTTTTTTTTCTCTTTGTAATAAATCTGAAATTTTATTTTTTAAATATTTTGTTTTTTGTTCGAGCTCAGGCAATTCATGAGTAATAAATTTTAATTTTTCTTTTATCATTTGATTGTGGAATATTAAAGTTTCTTCAAAAGATTTATGTATATCAGGAATAAACTGTTTTGCTTGTTTATATATTTTCTCAATTTGACCGACATTAATCTTCGCAATATCATCATTTAATGTATTTTTACTTTCACTAATCAAATCTTTCCTTAATTCTAATCTGCTTAATTCTGTTGAATATTTATTTAAATCAGATTTTACAGTATTGAGTTCATCAAGCTCTTTATCATAATCTTTATTTATATTAAACCTTTTTTTCTTTAATTCTAAACCTTGAATAGATTTATTTACAATCAAAAGTGATTGATTAATATGTGATATATTACTGTCTTTTCGTAAACGTTTTTGTAAGTTTTCTTCAATTTTTTTCTGAACTATCAACTTTTGTTTTCTAGCCGATTCATCAAAGTTAATTCCAAGCCAAAATAAGTATAATGCCTCATACTCCTCTGATTTTGTTGAGCCATGTAAAACTTTTACAGTATTAATAAGGCGGTTCTTTTCATCTCTTATGTTTTTGGAAATAATTTGTCTAAAAGACGGTTTGTCAAAATCTACTTTAAAAATTAATTCTTTCAACTTTTTATGAAATTCTTTGTCATTTGTATAATTTTCATCATCAATATTCTGTATTTTTTTAGAATATTTCAAAAAATTACGACTAATTTTAATTTCTTTTGATAAATCATCGCTTAAATCATCTTTAAGTATAAGAGTTATAATAATATTATCTTTAAGAAAATTTTCTATTTGCGTGTTACTTTTTCTTTTAAATTCTGTATCTTTATAAATATTTTCGCCTTTACCACCCAAGCAAAAATCTATTAGCCTTAAAACTGTTGTTTTTCCAACATTATTTCCAGACTCTTTTCTATCTTTTGTTTTTGTATTATCTATTATAAGATTAATCCCTTTATTAAATGAAATATTTCGTATAATATCACCATTTTTGGCAATTTTAAGATTTTTTAAAAACATTTTATTATAGCCTCTTGTTTTTTAGTTATTAATCCGAGGATAAACAACCAATCCAGTGTAAGAATATAAAGATACACTGAAATTTTTATTTTTTCATTCAAAGCCTGAAATAATTCAAAAAAATCCATTTTTTTATAGGAATTGTTATTTAATATATCAATTACTAAAGCACCCAAATAATATATTTCTCTTTCAGGATTAATATCTTTATTTATAATCATATTTCAGGTTTTTCCAATATTTTACATCTCATAAATGCATCCACCATAATTATAGATATTCCAAAACTAATTTCTTCTTGATAACAGTTAGATTCTTTTTCAATCATAACATATAACTCATTTTCAATATCTTCAATAATATTATCAGCATTTTTTTGTATAACTATCATGGGTTCTTTAGAATCCTTAGTATAATTACCTTTTACTTTAAGGTAAATATTTTTTATATTTCTCAACAATTTTTCTTTACGAAAAGAACCTGCTGTTTCTAATTCAGTATAAAGAGAATTTAATTTTGAATAGTAGACTTTATATTCTTCAATTAACACCTTGTTCCTTTTTATTGCATTGAATGATATTTTTTCATCAATATTAAATGGTTTAGAAACTGTTTCATCAATAACTTCCTCTAAATCAAAATCTGAAATAGCTTTTATGGCAAGGCTTAGAAGTGTTGGATTTTGTTGCAAAGTACCTTGAAGTTGTTTATTCTCGTGTTTTCTTTTCCATTCCTTAAGCAATTCAACTGAATATTCACCTTCATTTACTTTATTATCTATTATTATATGATGCTCATCACATAATAATATCAAGTTATTAAAATGCCGCCTATCATCATCATCCATATTAGGATTATATCTTGGACCATTTTCACTAGCAGCTTCAATATGACATATTTTACTAATAATTGATTTTTCATCTTCTGCAATAAGTTTTTTTTCACAACCAGGCCAAGCACATTGATTTCCAGATAGTGTATCCAACCTTCTTATCGTAGTTCGTTTGTATTGTCTTGCTTTTTTTGTCATCTTTGAACTTCCTTGGTTACATACTTAAACCTAATTAGTTCGATAAATTATAATTGTACAAAAATAAATTACTTCAAGTCAAGTTACATTTACTAATAGAGTCTGTTACTTAATGTTTTTGCACATAAAATTTAACATGATTTATTTAAAAATAAAACTAAATTTTCAGTTGACTATAATCACAGACTACGATTATTTATTTTAAAATGTTAAATATATTGCAATAATACCAATCATGGAAGAAAATTCTGAAACTTCAATATAATTAAATGATTGTTCGAAATTATTATCATGGAATGTTATTTTATCCCCTTTTATTGACCAATCAAAATGTGCTATAGAATTTCTTATTTTGTTTAATCTTAATTGATTTCTTATTGATATTATCTGATATAAGTTAGGACAATTATTTTCTTCAACATTTAGATGATTAATAAACTCGAAAAAAATCTGTATTTGTACCAATTCATTATAAAATATAGATTCTTTAAAAAAGTGAATCTCATCTTTCTTTTCAACATAAAATTGACTAATCCACTGTTTATGTCCTTCCATTTGCTTAAATATTTCAGAAAACTTCAATAATTTATCTTTGTAATCTGGATTTTTTTTAATTTCATCTTTAAGATCCTCTAGTTTTATGGAACTGATATCTATTCCGAGTGGTTTTTCTTTAACAATTTTTAAAAATTTTTCTTTCAGTTTTTCCATTTTAATCCGCCTTAAATTATCCTCAAAAATTATATTTTATATGAAATCATATAAGGTTGAATTTTATGTTCTTGAAACCATTTTCCGTATTTAGTTTTTGTATTAAATTTTTTAACTTTTTCTATAGTGTATTTCTTATTTAGATTATCTAATTCTTCATTACTTATTTTTAAAAAAGCAATTGCTATTTTATCATTCGATTTAGTTTCTTTTTTTAAAGATAAAAGTCTTGAACATGTAATTATAACATCACCAGATAATTTTCCACTTTGAACTCTACCTCTTTCATCAATATATTCATCAGGTATATGCACAAGATTTTCTACTTTAATTCCTTCTTCATCAGGATATTTCTCAAACCTAATTTCCCTATTTAATCCAACACAATTAATTGCAATACTAATAGAAATATTATATTTATTTTTTAAATCAGTTTTTATTGAAAATGCTTTTTCAATTACATTTATAGATTTTTCAAATGGTCCTTGATGAAATACGCCAAATAAAGAATCATTATCCGTTTTTAAGAATGTATGATAAAATTCTCTTAAATTTTTACTCTTAGATATGTAATCATGAAAAGATTGTTGTATTTTTCTTCTTTCGGTTTCATTATAATCAGAAAAATTATCAATATCACCCATTAAAATATTTGCTCTGAACATAAAACTCCTTATAAAATCACAGCATAATTTAATAAATAATTATACTTTATAAAATTGAATTCTTCAACCCTTTTTTTCGTATCCTTCAAACTCCTTATATATACTACAATTCTGGCTAGAGATTGGTAAAAATCATAGTTTACTTCCCAAAAGTTTCCGCATCAAATCTCACTTTAATCATCTCCAGGGTTTGCAGTATATATACTTATTTTTATTTTAAAATTCAAAATACTATAGGATGTTGAAAAACTAAAAAGAACAAACATTTATACAAAACAGATTCTGTGTCGAGCTTTAAATTTATCTTACCTTGGTTGGCATTACCATGATGTTTGTTTTTTAGGTTAAGTGAAAAGAAAACAGAGTTTTTCAACAATCTACGATGGTCTGACCTCGATTTCATTTTTCAATTTCATTTTATTCCTTTTTCTGTTTCTGAAACTTAATATATGTGATTTTATTTTTATAGGCATCTGCTAATAATCTTGACTCTTCATTATCATTAAATTTGGCAATTTGATTTTGAATATTATATGCTTCATCAAAATTTCCTGATTCTGCATAGGCTGCAGCAATTGGATCAGCAAATTTAACTACTAATGCACCATATTTCTCTTTCGTGAGTCTTGATAATTTATCTACATATAAGACTGCTTTTTTTCCATCGTTAAACCCTTCAATCTTTGAATAGGATTCAATGTAAGCTTGTAATATATTTAGATTTTCGGGGAATTTTCTGATTAATGTTTCCAGGAATTCATAACTTTTTTTCTTATCATTTTTTAAAAGTATATTGTGTTTTATGCAATTTATATCACCATCGTTTTCAAATTTTTTTTCATTCTGAGAAATAATATTAAATACCTTGTCATATTCTTTAAGATGATAAAACATAATAATCTCTGCTCTTATCATTTCAATATTATTTTTTATTCTTTTTTTTGCTATGGAAATATATTTTTTTACATTATCATATTCTTTTGAACCAATATAAAGATTTATCAATGCAACATAACCGTTCTGACTTTCAGGGAATCTTTTTATATAATTCTCCCCGACATATTCATGATAAATTCTATGAAATTCAAATTTAAATAAATCTTCAACCAGATCATCCCATTTTGCCTGATCATAAACAACCTTCTGTAATTTGTAATATTCTTCAAAATCCTCTAGTATCGGTTTGTATTCTGTTTTAAATCTTTTTATATTCTGCTTTAAATATTCTATGTATATATCTGATTTTTCATAAGTTTCCATATATTCGTATTTTATAAATCTGTAATCACCCGACAATATATAGCATATATCTGCGAAGATTTGATCGCATATTCTAGCAGGATAAGATGAATACATTATATTTGAATATTTCCTGCAATCAAGAAAATCAACAAGCTTGAATATTACTTCTTTTCTTTTTGAGTCAGTTATTTTACTGAGTAATTCGTATAATCTTCTTAAGTCTTTTGTACCTTCTTTAAAATTGTTGTTTAAAATCTTTTTGGCTTCTTCATAAAATTTATTAATCTCGTGCTCATAGTATAATTTTTTTAAAATATCCTCTTCTAAAAATTCTTTTGCAGTCTGATAATCTGGTATATAATAATCATATTTATCTTTATCCATATATTCATAAATTTTACTGAAATATTGTATAAAAAGATCTTTTCTCTTTAATCTTCGATCTAATTCTATATCTTTAAAATCCTTAAGCTGATTTAATTCATCATCTAATTCCTTATTATTCTGCTGAGTATTAAAAAGATCTTTTAAAAAACTGTTCAGATTCAATTCACGATTTATATCAATCTTAAGATAAGATAATTTTATGAATGCAATTGCTTTAAGTATATAGCTGTTTTCTTGTAAAATAATCTTTTTTATAAAATCTTCATTCTGATTGTCATTTGATAATTTTTCAAAAATAAAAACTTTTTCAGGCAGTGATTCAGATAATTTGTATTCTCTGACAAGAAATTCATCAAGAGCTTTATTTCTTTGGAATTCTTCAATTATTTTATACTTTTCTGATTTTCCTGAATCTTTGAATAAGAGTTCAATATTTTCTGAATTTATGACTTTTAGTTTGGATATAAGATTTATTGCTGCATACCTCTCATTTTCATTTCCTTTTTTTATGAATTCAAATAGTTCTGATAGATTCTCCTCATTTACTAAATCATTAAGGTATCTTGCAATAAATTTATCTTTTGCTGTATAGATTAAAAATGCTTTTTTAAAATGGACTGGTGTAAGATACATTGGAACTTTTTCATACGATAAAAAATCATTGAACCCATTTTTTTCTATATAATTCAATACAGCATCTCCAATTCTTTCATTGTATGAATATTTTTCAAGATAAAAAACATATTCTCCTGCAAGTATTTTGTTAATAACAGTATCCGTGTTTTCTATTTCCATGTCTGAAAAAAATGCATTTTCCCAATTTTTTAAATATTTATCATTTGAAAGCATATTTTCTGAAAAATAATCTTGAGAAACTGGTTTTTCTTTATCCCCTTCAAAATAAGAATATATACCTCCTTTATACAATACTTCTCTATCATTAAATTTCTTTATTACATAGATTTTATTGATTTTTCCAGTTCCTTTATAAATATCTTTATCTTTAAATAATAAAGGAATTGTGTCTGCAAATTCGTGATTTGAAGTATTCAGATGACATAATTTGATTACATTGTAAAAATAACCCATTATGTTTTGGTCATAACTGCTAAGTTGATATTGCTCAGGTTCAAGATGTGATAATGTTTCAAGAATCGATGAGATATGTATTAGATAATCTGTAAGAAAATATATAGGATGATAAGAAAAAAACTGTAATACTTCCTTATCAAGATCATTTATGTTTTCTTTTTCAATACCTCTCTGGCTTATCTTTCTTGCTGCTCCAATAGCTGACTCACATTTTCTTAAAATTGGCAGATAGAAATTAATCATAGCACCTTTAAAATTTTCATCTGAGAAAAAATATTTCAGCACTTCTTCCTTTAGATTAGAATATCTTATATCAATTTTTTTAGTCTCATCCTGAATCAATCCAAAAAATCTTTTTATGGATTTCAATGGATCAGTTTTAAGAATCCCGTTCTCAACACCGTAATTTTGTAATTTTTTTAGTATTTCAATATATTTTGAAAAAAATTCAGGAGACATTTCAACCATTCCTGAAAAACCAGGTACATTGAATCCACAACGATATATTTCATTTTTCTTTATATTTTTTTTAAAAAAAGAATTTTTTACAACATCATTTACTGCAATTGTATTTAGATCAATTAAATTCATCTTCTTATCTATAATATTTTTTGTAATCTTTTTTTTCTGATTTTTTATTTCTCTTTCAATTTCGTTGAAAATACCTGAATTATGATCTCTATGAATGGAAATATTCAGATTATTAAAAATATCATCAGTTTCACCAGTTAAAAAATATTTAAATTCAGTTATTTTTGAGTAATATTCTAAAATATTATTATTGTTAAGAATTACTTCTTTCAATATATTTTTTTCATTTTCTGTAAATTGAAAATTTTTAACATACTCAAGACAGATTTTATATTTTTTAAGTACGCCGGAAGAATATATAGAGTTTTCTATATTAGAGATATTTTTATAAATATTATCACTTAAAATATTTAATTTATCAGAGTCAGATCTATCATCCGGCTCAGCATTTAAAATACTATGAGCATTAGATAATATAGTCTTTAATCTTCTATGTTCAAAAGAATTATCGGAAATATATTTAATCAAAAGTGATAACATCTTCTGCATTGAATTGTAATTCTGATTCTCAATTAAAAATGCATATTCAGAAATAAGAGAATAAAAAGCATCTAACATACAATCTTTTGTAATAAGACTGTTTGAGACATTTTTATATAATTTCATCATATCATCATAAGGATATTCTCTGACAATAAGGATTTTATTATTTTTCAGCTCTTCAATCTGATTTGGAGCAAGGTTTTTCATTTCATCATTCAGATTTAAAATAATATCTTTTAAATTTATATTTTTAGGACCTTCTTTCAATTTTTTTAAAATCTCTTCTTTTGTTTCAATATCAGCAGGATATAATCTTCTACTTTCAAAGCTATCATAATAAACGCTAATTAAAACAAATGAATTATCTGGTTTAACATAAATTTTTTTTACACGAATAAGTTTATCATCACTAAATTGACCTTCTTCCAATGAATATATTCTATTCGTTAATTCCACATAAATATCAGCTTTCTCACTTGTCATTTCCATTAGACATATCTTACCGCTATACGAATAAGCATAAAAAGAACTTAGAAATAATATACTTATAAAAGATAAAATAAAAAATATTTTTTTCATAATAGTCTGTCCTCAAATATTTTGACTTTTTTAATTGTGAACTTCCAGTTTTACAAAAGACTTATATAATTTCTTGATGAGTATAAAATTCTAAGTATATAAATTGACTTTAAACTCTGGTTAATCTTATAAATAATAATATAATTCCCTATAACTAATTTTCTATAACCTCTTTTTTTAAAGACATTATTATTAATTAAATTACCAATTTGAGGGAATTCTTTAAGTCTATAAATAGATTTTTCAATTTCTTCCAGAATATTATCTGCTATATTCTCATTAGATGTTTCATGAGTTATATAAAAGTATATTTCATCAAGATCATTAAAAGCTGATTCTGTAAATTTTATATAATAATCATTTTTTACCATATTTACCTTTTAGTTTTTCATGAACTTCACTGAAATCCAAAAGTTTATTATCTACAATATCTTCCTCAGCACTCAATAATTTCGCATATAAATCTGCTAGAGCTAATTTTTTCTCATAAACTTCCATACTCATAACAACAAGATCACCATATCCGTTCTTTGTTATAAAAACCGGTTCATCAGAATTATTACAAATTTCTGATATTTCATTAGTATTCCTCAAATCTTTAATAGGTCTTATATTTGGCATTAGGACTCCTGATAAATTATTTTATAACATAATTATAGCATATTTATGTTATAAAATGAAATGTTTTTATATATTAACACATTTAAAAATTTATCAGCTCTTTATAAACTCTATCTTTTTATAAATTCATTTATATCAAGGCATTCATTAGTAGCAAGCTTTTTTTTGGACAAGCAATAAAAAAAATATAAATTCAGGATTAATGCGGATTTTCAATATCTAATGCGTTATGCACCGGCTTGACCCCCAGATTTCCTTTGAATTTTATAATAAAAACTTATAATTATATATTTTGTCAATGTTGAGAACCGACACCTACTTTTTTACACCGGTTTGACCCCTCAGATTTACTATGCTATTTTTTTAGAATTTTCTTTTATATGCTGTATAAAAGGATTTCCCTCTTCAAAATCGGATTTTTTAAATGGGTGTATTTCAAAATCTACTAAATCTAATTTGTATTCAGCTATTTTTTCAATGTCATAAAATCTTATACCTGTGAAATTTTCAGCAATTATTGCAATGTCAATATCGCTATATTCATTATTACTGTTATTATAATAAGAACCGAATAAATATATATCTGTAATTTCAAAACCTGCTTCAATAAGCCTTTTTTTCAAAATATTAACTTTTTCAATTATAGTTTCTCGAGTATACATTTAAACAATTCCTTGATTTTATCAAATTTTTCTTTCGTAAATTCTTCTGTACAAATTTTATAAAAAGTTAATTTATAATCTGGATATCTTGCTTCTATATTAAATTCATTTAATATTTCAAAAAATTTCTTATCTTCTTTTGAAAAATCAATTTTAGTTTCATTTGCTAATTTCAACAAATTATGGGTTTTTGGTGGAAAATCCATATTATTGTTTTTAACCCATAAGCCTTTCAAAATTTTTTCTATAGATAAATGTCCGAAAAACAAACAACTATCATATTTTTTGCTTTCAAATAGAACAATTGCTACATCTAAATCATGTTTCGCAACTGAAATCCAATAATCAATATACTTATTAACTTTTTCTGACATATATTTATTATATCAAATAATATTAATTATTAAAATACATAAAAACTTTCTTTCGGAGGTAAAATTAATAATATTAAATATTCATCCTAATGAGTATTGCACCGGTTTAATCTCATTATTATCCTAACTTATTTCGAATTAAAATTCAATTTGTATACTAGCTGAAAAATCTTTCAATCAAATCTCCATAAGCCCATACAATAGTTCCTGCTATTGCCATAAAAACTCCAAATTTATTAGCTTTGACATCAAGATATTCTTGCCTTTCATCTTCAATATCTTGCGGTGTAGGTGAAGCACTTCCACAATCAATAGTTGAATAATATTTTAGTAACCCCATGACACCCATACGAATAATTGGTCGTGCACTAAGTATTACACCATAAATTATCAAAATTGAACCCGAACGACTGAACCAAGTCCAATCAGAATAAATCCAACTAACATATATAGAAATAAAAACAGAAATAAATCCAAATATTATATTAAACCATAAGCACAAAAAAATTTTTTTTAAAATTAAAAACCTCCAGAATACTACAAACCAGTCTGTGCCTTTTAAATCATACTAAATAATGCTCCTGATGAGCATTTGATAGTATAAAATCAATTTTCCAAATAATTCTTTTTACTGTGTAGATCCTAAGAAACTACTTTTTTCTGAGATTAAACTATTTAGATGTTCCAAAATCTTTTACGACTAAATCACTGTCATTTTTTAATAAAAAAACTTCACCACGACATAATACATATACTCTAATAATCATTATAAAATTTCTCCATTAACTAATTAAGGATGAAGCACTTAAACGTACCATCAATCGTGTGTGAAATATAAGCAGAAAAAACATTAGCGCTTATTCGGTAAAATGTTTTTGTTAACCTTATATTTCGTAATAACTAATTTTAAAAAAAATCAGTTAAAGAAAAAAATGTTAGCAATCTAAGTGCTCCAATTTATTCATATACATACTTAAAAGTTTTTTTCTCAATACTTTTATCTAACCAATTCTTCTCGTCCCAATTAACAATCATCCCAATTCTTTTTTTTTCAAATCTATTTAAATAGTTATTTATTTTATTACAATTTCTAAGTTCTGTAGCAATTTTAATAACATATTTTTTCCCTTTTGAATTTACATAAGGACAGGCTAAATAGTCAAAAAAGAATAAAAAATATTCTGTAGAATTAAATTTATGTTTATTATTTTTAAAAAATCTTAATGCTTTAGAATTTAATTTCTTTTTAATTTTTGAATATATTGGATCGTCATTTATATATAAAAATATACTAATCCATAAAAAATAAAAGGGTTCTTTAGGTATATCATATTTAATCTCTTTTAAATCAAATTTATCTTCAATAAAAGAAACTGATAATTTTAAATCTTCTCTTTTGTGTCTGATTTTAGATAATAATAACAAAATATTCATATTTTCAACAGGATAAATACTTTCAGAACAAGATTTGAATATACGGATTGCTTCAAAACAAGAATCAAATATTTTTTTTAAAATTATATCAAAATAATGTTTAGAAAATTTCTCTTCAAAATTTAAAAAAAATAATAATATACGCACTAATTTGTCTGTAGGAACAATTCTTGGATCCATTGCATGAATAAAAAATAAAAGATCAATATCAATTAAGACCCATAAAAAAATTTTATTTTCTATTCCTTCATTTTTTATGTTATTTATTTGTTTTCCTAAAAAAACAAATAATTTTTCTGAATATATTGACATAGTATAACTTGCAATTGATGAATAATTAACTTTATGCTTTTTTAAAATAGACTTAAAATCAGAAATGATTTTATTTGCTTTTTTATAAATATTTCTAACTAAAATCAAATTTCTTTCATTTTCTTTTTTTAAAACAGACTTAAAATTAGAAAAAATTTTATTTGTTTTTTTATAAAGATTTTTATCTAAAATCATAATTTCATGATTTTCTTTCTTAAAAATAGAATTAAAATTAAAAATCATATTTTTTAAATTTTTATGAAGATTGTTTTCTGAAATCGAAATATTATCATTTTCTTTTTTTGAAAACCTCTTATCAAATAAATCTTCAAAAAATTTTGAAATTTCAGTTTTACATAAAGATATATTAGTAATAAAAGGTCGGTCGTAAATAACTGTTTTGGCATCATTTAAATGCAATTTATACTCAAATAATTCGGAATTAATAGATTCTATAATTGTTTGTTTTAATTTTGAATCATTAAAATATACAAAATAATCATCCACATAACGTCTAAAATCAAAGTCTTTACCAATAAGAATTTTCTTTTTTTCTAAGTTTTTGATTATGTTTTTATCGATTCTTTGAAAAATCATTTCAGCAAATATTCGAGATATTTCTGGTCCAATTAAAATTCCATTGGTTTCACAATAGTTTGATTTTTGCATTAAATCATCAAAATCTTTATCAAATCCAACAACTTTTTTACAACGGTCTCTTTTAGAAATAAATTTATTCTTGATTGCCCAACTTATTGAATGAGTATATAAATTATGAAAACATTTACTAACATCTATTTGTAATTGAGTCTTATACCTCTTTTCAAGTTTATTATATTCGTATGATTCAAAAAATTTATATAAAAATGGAAATTTACTATATTTAAAAAATGAAATAAAATTCAAATAGTTTTTTTCTTCTTCTTCAATTCCAGATTGTATTTTAGTATTAGGGTAACATAGCTTTTTATAAAATGAATTAGAAATATTAATTGGAAACCTTAAAGATTTTGTAGATCTATTACAATAATATAATATTAAATCTTGATACTTTTCATAAAAATCACAAAATTTTAATTGAACACATGGATGCATAATTGATAAGATACGAGCATTTCCATTTGTTCGGTTAATCTTATAATCCAGTGGTATATAATTATTTATCTTTATATTATTTATAATTTCATCTAATTTATCTTTAAAGTTATTATTTATATTGTAAAAATTCTCATTTGAAAACCATAAAGGTAATTCATAAGGTAATAACTCTGTAATTAGAATACGATATTTATCCTTTAAATTAATTTTAACTTTATTATTCATTTCCCCAAGCCTTCTTTATATTTCCAATTTGTCTTCTAGTAAAAGACACATTTATTTTATTTTTATATGCACGATAAAAAGAAATTTTCTTTATATTATTTTTTTGTAAATCATTTAATGAGAAAATATTAAGAATTTTTTTATTTATAAATCCATCAAAAACTTTAAAACAATTTGGGTCAGTAATATCACAATAATTATATGAATTTCCTGCCATTAAATAACCATTTTCACTTTTTTTTCTAACTTTGTTACATGATAAAAATCTTAAACGATCTAGTAATAACGAGAAATTGTTATTGTGTTGATAATCTAAAAAAGATTTATAAATTCTTGTTTTAATCTTATTAATTTTTTTTGGAGAAATAAGTAATTCTACCTCATTATTTGATGTCAATCTAAATAAATAACCTAGATATGAGAATGAAAATTCTTCTTTTATAGAATTTTTAAAAATTTTATCATCATTAAATTCAAGGTGTATTTTTTCAATTTTTTGCTTAATCTCATTTTCAATAATATTAACTTTAGAGTCATCAACAATTAAAAATATATCATCTACATATCTAGCATAATAAATCACATCAACATCCTCTTTTATACTTATATCGAAATCTCTCAAATAAAGTTCTGCAATTGTTGGAGAAACATTAATTCCTCGCGGGAGACCTTTATTAATTTTAGCAACATAAAAAAAAGTTTGTTTTAAAGATTTAAGTAAAGAAATTCCAATCGGAGATAAAATCATATCAGATTCAATTTTTCCCAATATAGAATTGAAATCAATAGTTTCATAAAAAGATTTTATATCTGTTCTTATTAAAGTAAAATCACCATTTTCTTTTAAAATTGTTTTTATTTGTCTAATGATTCTTTTTCTATCAGATTGTTTTACTTGATAAATTCTTCTTAAATATTTATCTAATATTTTTAATGCAAAAAAATCTGTTGGTGACTTTGGATAATAAGTCTTTTTACTATTGTGACAAGATTTAATTAAACCCTCAATTTTGAATTTATTTTCTCTTAGATTTTTAGATAAATTTTCCGCAATTTCTTTCTTATTTTCATTTTTATTCCATAAATTCCATTTTCTTACATCTTCTTTTTGAATTACTGATAAAAATATGTCTTTATCATAAAATTGTTTTAACAAGTTTATCTCCAACCTTTATATATTTATTACGATTGTTATCCCAGAAATCCCTCAGCATTAAAAATATAACATAAAATATTTTTAAAGTAAAAAAGGTAAGATATGATATTTCTAATTTTATCTCCTAAAAAAAATGAAGATAATATTACTATAGCTCATAATGAAACGATATTAATCCAAAATATACACTTATGTTAATGGAAAAGTATAATCCTAGCAACTCAGAAAACAGAAACCCTTTTTGTTTAATTACTTTATAATTTTCTGTACATAAATATATTAATTCCAACTTAAATCTACTTTTCTAATTCTCGCAAATTTGACTGAAACCTATTCTGTAAACTTTAAATTGGATTTTTAAAAACATGAAATCTCATTGCTATCTTTATTTCAATCTATCACTTCACTTTATTATTTCCAGTTTAATATTTTATCAACTGAAATATTTTTTATTGCTTTTAAAAATCCATAATTATTTATTCTGATTTTTTCTTTTTTAAAAAGTTTTTTTAATATAATTTTATCCTTAGGTAAAGAACTATCTTTATAAAAATGGAAATCAATATTTTTCCCATCGGTAGGACCATCAAAAGACGATAAATATTTATCCCCCTTTCCCATCATAATCGCATCTTGAAACAAAAGAGGATTTATTAAATCATCTACTGGAAAACTATATCCAAATGTTAATATGTGATCAGCTTTAGCAAAAGCAATATTTAAACCATTTTTTATTTTCATGCTTAGTGGATTGTTAAGTTCTTTTAATATTGCTTGAATTTCAAGATATGTATTATTGAAATATGTTTCTTGCCCACATGATGGACAATTAACCATATCAGGTCGTCCTTTTTCGTATACTTTTTTTATATTTTTATAATTCTTTAAGGCTGAATAATCTACTTCAGAAGGAATTGGGTCATTAAGAAATAAATGACTAAGTTTTGTTAATGAAGTTTTTCCTATATCATTATTAAATATCATAAAACTGTTTCCACATTTATTACAAATTCGTAAATTAAATAGTCCATGTGGTGCATATAATTTTGTTATTGTGAAAAACATTTTCATTTTAGCTTCTAAATGATTATTTTTTCCGAAATAAAAACTTTCAGTAATATCATTAATAATAAAAGCAGTACTCTCATTAACAGAATAAGCAGTTTTTTCTACATGATCTCCTGATAGTTTTACAATTGGAAAAGGATAAGAAAAATCTATAAAACTTTTTGTTAAAATATTATCTTTATTACAAACTTTTTTATATTCCTGATTTAATTCATAATTTGCTTTCATAAGAAAATAAGGAAGAAATGGGTCCCAATTGTAAGTAGCAAAACTAGTCTTATGACAATATTTTTCACTATCTGCCATTCCTGTTCCTGGCTTGAATTCGTTCTTCATAAGTATTTTTTTATAAAAATCAACATAAGTTTGAATATCTTTTTCTTCTGCTAACATAATAAAATGTTTGAAAATTTTATATAAAAAAATATTGTAAACATTTATAGCAGAATTTAATCGACTAGGATCATTTTCAAATAACTTTCTTGTTTCGTAAGAATCTTTAAACAGATTTCTAGCGAATACTGAAATACCTCTTAGCCTAGAAAATTCTAATTCAGTAAGAAGCGTTTGTAATCTATTATCCTTTTGACTTGGTAATTTGTTTTTTATTTCATGACAAATAGATTTTAAAGCAAGCCAATCATATTTTATTGGAAGTTCTTCAATATAATTTTTATAAATCTCTTTTTTTTTATCAGTTGGACTAATTCCAAGATTTTTATAATGTTTTTCAACATACTCTTTTATATAATTTTCTCTTTTTTTTAAAAAAACTGATTCATCAGTTTCCCCATCTCCATCTTTAAGAATCATAAGTAAATCAACAATGTTATTTTTAAAAGCTTCATATAATCCAGCTTTTTTTAACTTTTTAATTGGTGTTAAATCATCAAATTTTTTAATTCTTTCTTCAATAGATAATGGATTTTCATAAATATCATCATTATTATAATCTAGAAGAATAAATAAAATATAATCAATATCTCTAGTTGTAGGCAAATTTAAATCAAAAGAAGCTCCAGATCCAACAATAATAAGATTATTCATATTAATTTCTTGTTACTTTTATGCTGATTTCTTCCTGTGAATCATCACTTAATGATTTATCTTCATCTTTTTCAATTATTTTTTCCAATGCGGTCTTTGTTAATTGAATTTCAATATCTAAACCTAAAAAACTATTAAGATTGTTTGAGATATTCGCTAATAATTGTTTTTTCAAATATAATTCTATATATTTTAATTGATGTTCACAATTCACTGTTATTAATTTAGCATTTTTTGAATCTTCTATGACTGCATAATACTCTTTATCCGGTGTTTTAGTAATAACATTCTCACTAACTTCTAAAAATATCATAATTTTATTATTTTTCTTATAACTAATTTTAAAAACATTTCCTTTAATAATCATATTTTATTCCTTTCAATAAAATTTTATTTTATAAATTTATCTAACCATTTTTCTATTGATTTTATATCTTTCTTTAATGTATATTCAATTGGTCTTTTTTGTGAAATCGAGAAATCGCGAGAAATCTGGGTCAAACCTGTGCATAACTCATAAATCTCTCTAAATCCTCTTTCAGACTCAAATTACTTTTTTTTTCATTCTTACATTCTTTTTACAACAGAAGATACTTAATTCTATTTTATATCAAGTAATTCAGCGATATCTTTCCTTTTCATCCTTTTCTATTTTTCCGAAAATAAATTTTTATTTTTTTACAAAAATTATTTCTTTTTTTACAAAAATATCTTATTATATTCTTTCAAATTCAGATATTTAACTGTTAATGCACTTATCCTAAATTGATTTTATCAGTATAAATTATTTTATGCAAATTAATTCCAAATAAGTTATGCGTTATGCACAGGTGTAACTTTGATTTTTATGACAAATACTTATAAATATATATTTTGTCAATGTTGAGAACCGACACCTACTTTTTGACATAAATTGATTTTATCAGTATAAATTATTTTTATGCAAATTAATTCCAAATAAGTTATGCGTTATGCACAGGTGTGACTTTGATTTTTATAATAAATACTCATAATTATATATTTTGTCAATGTTGAGAACCGACACCTACTTTTTTGACACCTACTTTTTTGACACCTACTTTTTTTTATATTTTTCTGTTATTTGTGTGTATGCATCGATATTTTCATGGTTTTTGTTCATTAAGAAGATATCAAACCAATTTGTTGCTTGTGTCCATAATTTGTTCCAGCCTTGTTCGGTGAAAAAATGGTTTTCTCCATCATATTCTATGTATTTTTGGTTTTGTGGACATTCTTTATATAAATTGTGTAGGTTTTCGTGAAATTCTTTTGCATACTTGCAACATACTATATCATCATCAGAGCCGTTGAGTGATAGTATTGGTGTTGGATATATTTTTTCAGTAAACATGTGTGGGCTATCGTCATATTCGTCGTCTGAAAAATATGGTGATCCTAGTATTGAACATGCTGCTTTTATGCGTTTTTCTCTGAGTAGTGCTGCATATACTATAAATGCTCCCATTGATATTCCGCAAACTCCTATTTTATCTCCTTGAGTTATTCCCATAAAATGAAGTCCATTAATAATATTAGGGAGTTCTTGTGCTGTTTTGTTTACTGCCATTATCATTTTATCTTTTCCTTCTTGGGTGTTTACATCTATATTTTCGGGCAAAAATTCATCTTTTTGTCTTTCGCCGTGTCCGTAATTATCAAGCCCTACTGCTAGATAACCTTGTTTTGCTAATGATTCTAGTTCTTTGAGGTTCGCTTCTTTGCAACTTGTTAATCCGTGATAAAGGAATATTGTTCCATTTAAGGATGCTTTTTTTGTATTATCTTTATATAGTAATATTGCGGGGGTTAAATTAATCTTAATATTCATTTTTTCTATCATTAAAAGATTATAACAATTAATTAGTATCTAAATCAAAATTATTTTTTTCTAATGCTGTTCTCCAATAATTTTCATGACTTATTTTTTTATTTAATATACAAAATTAGTTTTTTAGTTGACATTATAAAAAAAACAGTTAAAATATATTTGTATTATTTTTAAGGATACAAAGGGTTCTGGTTTACACCGGTAATATTTTTTATATTTACTGTTGTGTTAACTCTCCCAAGCCTTAAAGTAATTATTAAAAACACAGGAGATTTATCATGAAAGGTACAGTAAAATGGTTTAACGATGCAAAAGGTTACGGATTTATTACAGGTGAAGATCAGAATGATGTTTTTGTTCATTTCAAATCAATCCAGGGTGATGGTTTTAAATCACTTAAAGAAGGACAGGATGTTTCCTATGAAGTAGAACAGGGAGCTAAAGGTCTTCAAGCTATTAATGTTAGACCTCTTTAATTTTTAATTTAAAAGTCATAGAATGAAAAAATAAAAAAGCTGCCAAATGGCAGCTTTTTTATTTAGCTGTTTTCTTCTAATTAAATTCTAAATCAAACTTCCAACTTGATATATCAATACTGCTGCTACCCAAGCTGTTGTTGTTGTATATACTGTTGCAAATATTGCCCAATTCCATCCAGCTTCTTTTTTTATTGCTCCTACTGCTGCCATACATGGTACATATAAAAGTGAAAATACCATAAATCCAAATGCTGTCAACGGTGTGAATATTCCGGAATCTCTAAGTCTGTTTGCAACTTTTCCTTCGTCTTCTGAATCATTTTCTGAAAGTCCATATATTGTACCGAAAGTTCCTACTACTATTTCTTTTGCGACTAATCCACTTGTAAGTGCAACACTTGATTCCCAATTGCCAAATCCTGCTGGTTTAAAAATTGGTGCTACAACTTTACCAACTTGTGCTAAATAAGTATGTTCTATATCAACATTTTGTGGAAATGCTCCTAAAAACCATATTACAGTTACTCCAAGAAGTATTACTGTTCCGGCTTTTCTAACAAACAATGTGCATCTATACCATACTTTCCACATTAAATTTTTTAAAAGTGGTAATCTATATGGTGGTAATTCCATTATAAGCGGTGACATTTCATTTTTGAAAAAAACACTTTTTAAAAGTCTTGCCATTATTACTGCGGTTGCAATTCCTATTACATACATTGCAAAAACTACATTCCCGGCATTTTCACCAAAAAATGCTGCTGTAAATAATGCATAAATTGGTAATTTTGCTCCGCATGACATAAATGGTAAAATTAATATTGTTATTAATCTATCTTTTTTTGACTCTAAAGTTCTTGTTGCCATTACTCCAGGAACTGTACAGCCAAATCCTACAACCATAGGAATAAATGATTTACCATGCAAACCAAGCATATGCATGAATTTATCCATTACAAAAGCAGCTCTGGACATATAACCTGTATCTTCTAATATTCCAATTGCAAGATAAAGCAAAGCTATAACAGGTATAAATGTCAAAACTGACCCTACTCCTTCTATAATTCCATCTGTAGCAAGTGATATAATAAGTTCAGGAACTCCCATTTTACCTAGTATTGTTGCAACTCCTGATGATATAAATCCAATTATAGTTTCAACCCAACCAATCATCGGATCACCGAGTTTAAATACAAATTGAAATGTAAAATACATCATTGCTATAAAAAGTGGTATTCCTAGAAGTCTGTTTGTAAGAACAGAATCTATTTTTTCTGTAACATCCATTCTAAGCTTAAGATTTGAAGACTTTTTTACACACTCATGAACAACGCCCGATACAAAACCATATTTTTTTTCAATAAAAAATGTATCAAGGTCATTTACATATTTTTCAATTTCTTTTTTTGCAAGGTCAATTTCTTTGAATAATTCAGCTGAATCATCTCTGCCTTGAATTAATGCAAGTATCTGTTTATCATCTTCAAGAGTTTTAATAGCAAACCATCTTTTATCATAAGTAATCCCTTTTTTTTCAAAAAAATCTCCTAAAATATCAATAGCTTTATCAACTCTTTCACCATAATTTATTCTAAATTCAGGGATTTCCCATTCATCAAGTCTTGCAAGTTCTTTTTTAATTTCTTCATTGCCTTCACACTTTGAAGCACAAGCTTCAATAACAGGAATACCAAGAATTTTCTTTAAACCTTCAATATCAATCTTTATATTTTCTTTTCTAACAATATCCATCATATTCATTACTAAAATGACTTTTTTCTTAAGTTCAAGAGCCTGAGTCAATATATAAAGGTTTCTTTCAAGATTGGAAGCATCTACAACTAATATTACTGCATCAGGCTTTTCCTCAACTAAAAAATCTCTTGATATTTTCTCATCCAATGTATTTGGACTAAAGGAATAAATTCCAGGTAAGTCAACTATTTCATACTCAGCCCCTGATATTGTTATATAACCTTCTTTTCTTTCCACAGTAACACCAGGCCAATTCCCAACATGTTGATTAGAACCTGTCAAGCTATTGAAAATACAAGTTTTTCCAACATTTGGATTGCCTGCAAGTGCAATTTTATATTTTTTCATATAAATCTCCATTTTTTTAATTTATTTTTCAGTTTTAATTTCTTCTACAATAATATTAGAAGCTTCACTTTTTCTAAGTGATATATGATAATCTTTTACAAGAAAATCAATAGGATCACCCAAAGGAGCAATTTTTTCAAGTTTTACAATTTGTCCTTTGGTAAAACCCATTGTAATAAGTCGTTGTTTTATATCTCTGCTACCGTCAATCTTCAATACAATAGCTTTTTGCCCAACCTTAAGATCCAGAAGATTCATACTTCCTCCCATTTATAAAAATTTATTAAATTATCAATTTATTAAATTATCAATTTGTTAAATTATCAATTTGTTAAATTATCAATTTGTTAAAATTAAATCTTATTAAATCCTTTCTTTGTCAAATATAACTTTTTACTTTTCATGTTGTCAATAACATTTGCAACATTTATTTTTTAAAAATAAATGTTTTTTAGCTAAAGCTAATACTTAACTTAAAACTAATTTAAATTTAAACTCCACCACAGCCTTCATGATAATGTTCATCGTTATCATGTTCATCATGTTCATCATTTTCTTTTTTCAAAACTTTATTTTTTTCCGTAAACACAAAAAAGGTTAACTGTCCAGCAGTTTGTTTTTGATCAGGAAAAGACTTTTTAAATTTTTCACTATAAGCTTCTGCTTTATCAAAATCTTTCAAAAACACACTTGCCAAAGTACAAAGATAAATAGAGTTAATTTTTTTATTTTTGAGAGAATTTGTATTTTCAGAATTGTTTAGAAAATTTTCAAAATATTCTATACTTTTAGCATGTTCTCTTTCCATATAAGCAGTATATCCAGCAAAAAAATCTACTGTTTTGCTGTTATTAAAATTTCTTCTTGCAAAATCATAAAATTTATCAGCATTATTAAAATTTTTATTTATAAAATTTATATTACCTAAAGCAATATTTTTTTCATATTCCTTATTAGAACCTGTTGATAAATTGTAATATTTTTCAGCTTTTTTGTATTTTTTCATATTAAAATATTTTTCAGCAAGATTAAAATAATCAATTAAAGTTGCATCACCATTTAAAGCTCTTTTTTTTAAATTGAAAAAATTATCTTTATTAGTCTTTATAAAATCAAGTTTATTTTTAAAAACTTCCTTTTTAGGATAACCAGATAACCTATCAAGCTCTCTCCCCATATTATCGGCTACTATAAAAGTCGGAACAGTTACAACATTATATGCTTTAATAAGATTTTTATATTTTAAAGGATGAAGTTCTACTGCAATAAAATTCTGCTTAATAAAATTTTCAACATCATTTTGTTCAAGTACTGAAGAAGCAAACTGCTTATATCCATTGCAATACGGTTTACTAAACTCTATCAAAAGAAAATCATTTTTTTGAGCTTTGTTCAAAGCATTATTAAGACTATTACCCCAAACTTCTTTATTGTGAATATAATCTGGACCATGAACATGATCGTGTGCCAAAATATTTAAACCTAGTATAAATAAAAATCCTACAACAATAATACCTTTTAAAAATTTCATTTTAATTCTCCTTATACATTTAATTTTTTATTCTAAGCTTATAACTATGTTATTACTGTCTAAAAACAGCATTCCAACCTTGTTTTCTAAATATTTGCAGGTTTGTGAAAGCATTCACAAACTCTTTTTCCTCAAGCTCAGTATCACATATAATATCTACAATAATTTTTAAAGTCTTTTCAATTTCTTGATAAAGATTTTTTTTAAAATATAGACATTTATCACAACTTAAACAGCGACAAATTTTCATTTTTTCAAAAAAATATTCAATTAAACTTTCTTTATTAAAATAAAAAAATAAAATTTTAAGAGTTTTTCTTTTTTTATATATAAATTTAAAAGCAATATCAATATCAAATTCTAAATTCAAATCAAAAACATCCTCAACAATAAAAAATTTTAAAAAAACATCGAAAAATTGCAATTCATATTCAAAAACTTCCATAAAAAGATCAAATTTTCCTCCAAAATAAGTATATATATTAGATAAACTACAGTCAGACCTATTTGCAATATCACGCATGCTTGTACTATCAAAACCTTTTTCAAGAAAAAGTTCTTTACTCACTTTTAAAATTTTTACCTTTATTTGAGGATTTTTTTTCTTCATATCTTAGTTTTACCTAACTTTGATATTTTTGTCAAATAATTTTATAAGAATTTTTTTTAAATATATATAAACAAACATTTTTTATCCTTCTATGTATTTAAATCAAAAAACATCACAAAGAATATATGAACTAATTTTAGTAATTTCTTCTTAACTATTAAAGAACCAGTGACGGTTTTGTTCGGTTGTTAGGTTAGCCTAATTTTTTTGACAAATAAAATTTCTTTATGTTAAATAATTAAAACCTCAGAGTAAATTAATATTTCAAAACTCAAAGGTTTTAATAAAATTAAATTATAATAGGAGAATTTATGAAAAGTAAAAAATTATTAGCTTTATTTTTTTCTTTAGCATTAGTTTATTCAGCTTATTCTGAAAAAACTTTTAAGTTAGATGAATATGTTATAACAGGAACAAAAACAAAGCATCTTTTAAAAGATGCTCCTGTAAAAACTGAAATAATTACAATGGAGGAACTTCAAAAAAAAGGTATAACAAATATCAAGAATGCTTTTGATGAAATTCCTGGTCTTAAAGCTACTAAAACAGTTGGTTCTTGGGGAAACAAAGGTAATATTGAAATTCAAGGTTTAGATTCTAGTCATACAATGATACTTCTTGATGGTGTTCAAGTTTTAGGCGGTCATGGTGGAGTAGATATAAGCTTTATACCTATTTCATCAATTAAAAGAATTGAAATTGTTAAAGGTTCTGCATCTTCTCTTTATGGAAGTGAAGCTATTGGCGGGGTTATAAATATTATTACAAAAGATAAAAATTTGAATAAAAATAATTTTACAGCAGGTTTTGGTAAATATAATTTTCAAACTTCAGATTTTACAACTTCAATTTCAAATAATAATGCAGATTTTAATATTTCTTATTCAAATAGCAGTTCAGATGGAGTTAATAAAGATTATGTTGCAAGCGGAAAAAGAGAAAGTGATAAATACAGAGAACATAGTATAAGTGGTAATATCAAAATTAAAAATGGTAATAATTCTTTAGATATTAAACCATTTTTTTCAGAACATATCACAAAATCTGGCGTAAATGCTACAACTTGGCAGGATAGAATTCAGAAAAGAACTTCATTTAATATTATATATAACTCTATATTAAATGATAATAATAATTTAAAATTTAGATTTTCAGATTTTGAATATAAACATTATACAGAAGATAAAAAATCTGAATGGATTGATGATTATAATGAAACTGAAATAACTTATAATTCTGTTATTAATTCAAAAAACTCTTTAATTTTTGGATTCCATAAAAAAGAAGAAGAAAGAAATGATACAGGTAAGGGTTTTAAAGCTCAAAGAGATATTGATAGTCTTTATTTTCAAGCTGAATCAGATTTTGGAAATTTAATTCTTGTATCTGGTATAAGAATGGATGATTATAACGATCTTGGAGAACAAAAAAATCCTAAATTAACTTTGTTTTTTAATAAATCAGATAATATAAAATACAGAATGTCTTATGGCGAAGCTTTTAAAGCTCCAGATATGGAAAAATTATATGCTGTACCTTGGAGAATGAGTCCATATAATGTAATTTCAAATAGTCTCCTTAAACCTGAAGAAAGCAAAAATATAGAATTTGGAATTGATATAACAAAATCAAAAAAAGAAGAATTTTATATTAATTTCTTTCAAAATAAAGTAGATAATCTTATATCATATAATATAACAAGATTCGGTCCTCCACCATGGAATATGAATTGGGTTAATGTTAATAAGTCTAAAACCAAAGGAGTTGAGTTTACTTATAAAAAAAAGATTAATGAAAATCTTTCTAATAATTTCACCTATACAAAACTTAACACTGAAGATGTAAATACTGGTTTAGAACTTGCTAATAAACCTGAGAATAAAATAACTTTTTCTATTAACAAATTTATTCCTGAAAATAATGTCAATATGAATATTTGCCTATATTATACTGGAAAAAGATTTGATGATTCTGCTAATACTATTGAGCTTGGCGGTTATACAACAGCAGATTTAACTTTGAATAAAAAAGTCAACGATAATTCAAGTTTTTATTTGAAATTAGAAAATCTAACTGGAAAAACAGATATTGATGATGAATATGATATGAATGGTTCAGCTTTCTCATTTGGTTTTAGAGAACAATTTTAAAATAAAAATATATAAAAGAGGTTAAAAATGTGGTTTTTTCATATAATATTATTTCTAATAAGTTTTGTTATTACAATTCTTAAAATATCACTTATTAGATCAAATAAAATAAAATGTCTTTATATTTGTGGAATATGTATAATACCTATTGCATTTTACAAATATGCTGTAACATTTAATTCATCTGAGATAATCACATTTTTTTCTTCACTTAATTCAATATCTAATATATGTCTTTTGCTAACAATAGAATCAATAATACTAATGCTTCTTTATATTCAATTTTTACTTGAAAAAGAAAACAAGACAAAATACAAAATACTAACTCTATTACCTTCATGGGGATTTATAATCGGAATATTTGTATTTCTCGTATTAACATATAACTTTTTTACTGGAATTTCTTTTCTAAAATCAGCTTTGTATTTCACAGGAATTTTATTTGTCATTATATCAAGTATTTTTATATTACTTGAATTCATTACAAATCGTAATACAAGATTAAATATTTTTATAATCTGCTGTTTTTTTCAGCTAATAACAAGCATATTCCTCCCTCTTTTAATAAATATAAAAACAAGTATTCAAACTAATATGCAAGTAAATTTAAAAGCATTGTTATTTACTTTTATTGTTTCTATATTATTTATTTACACAGGTACAAAATTCAAAAATATAAAAAAAATAATACTTAAATCAAGGAGTTAAAATGAGCATAATAACAAACATTCTATTTTGGATTTCCACAGGTATGTTACTTCCTGTAATTATACTATTGCTAATTTCTTTTATTTTTTCATTAATATCTTTAGGCGAGCTTTATGGAGGGTTTATGCAAAGATTAAAAAACAGAAAAAAACTAGCTATACTTGAAAAAAATATACGAGAAAATGGGTTAAAAGTAATTTATGATAATGAAATATTAAAAACAGATTCAACTTTTACTGATTCATTAAATAAAATGCTTGAATTTAAATTCAATAAAACAATAACTGAAAAATTACTTAATGATTTTTTATCATCTAAAGATAGAAATATTGGAAAATCAGTAATTCTTACAAGAACAGGACCAATGCTTGGTCTTATGGGAACACTTATTCCAATGGGACCAGCACTTACTGGTTTAGCATCAGGTGATGTTGCATCAATGGCTTCAAATATGCAAGTTGCTTTTGCAACAACTGTAGTCGGTATATTTACAGGAGGATGCGGATTTATATCAAGTTTTTTATCTGAAAGATGGTATAAAGAAGATTATGATTTTTTAGAATACATAGCAGAAACAGCTTTTATAGAAAATAAAAACGAGGTTTTAAATGAGAAGAAATAAAAGAATTATGACTAATTTTGCAGATAACGATCCTTTATCAGGTATGGCTAATTTATTTGATGTTTCAATGGTATTTGCTCTTGCACTTATGGTAGCTCTTGTATTTCATCTTAATATGAGTGAAATGCTTACAGAAAAAGATGCGACTATTGTGAAAAATCCTGGCAAAGATAATATGGAGATAATTGTAAAAAAAGGTGAAAAAATAACAAAATACAAAGCTTCGGAAGAAACTGCTGGTGAAGGTAAAGGTAAAAAAGTCGGAACAGCATATCAGCTTGAAAATGGTGAAATAATATATATACCTGAATAATATAATTTTGATTGTTGGAAAAAACTTAGTAAAGAAAAATTTTTTATATAGTGTAAAGAAAAAGGAGATTTTATGAAATACAAAAAAACAATAATATTTTCATCTATAATTTTGATATTGGTTTTATATGCAATTTATTCATTATATGTTAGTCCAACTTATATTGCACTTATAGGTTTCAAAGATTTCCAATATGTTGAAATGGCAAAAGTTAAAAACAATTCAATGATAAAAGTACATAGAATAGAGAGAGAAGATATTGTAAATACAGATTTTTCAAAATATTCCTTTATATCACTTTTTGGAATGGGTTTAAATCTTTCTGATGAACAAAAAAATTCTTTAAAAAAAGGTATGTTAAAAAAAGCAAAAGTATTTGTTTATGCTTCAACTAATACAGAATCTGATATTTGTAATATTTTTGGAGAAGAATTAAAAAAAGTATCTGCATATATGGATAATGGTGGAGCAAAAAACATTGAAAATCTCTTTAATTATATAAGAGTTAATTGGGATAAAAAGAAATTTTTCATAAAAAAAATAGAAGAACCTGAATATATTCCTTTTGATACAATATTTCACAAAGGAAAAGATAATTATTTTGAAACTTTCACTGAATATCAAAACTTTTATGAAAAAAATAATTTATATAAAAAAGATAGACCTAAAGTATGTTTTATTACTTCAATAAAAGGCGGACCAAGATCTGTTGAAAGGCAGTTTGTTGATAATTTAATAACAATGCTAGAAGAAAAAAAACTTAATGTATATTCAGTTTCAGGTTTTATGAAAAGACATGAATTCCTTCAAGAAATAAAGCCTGATGCAGTAATTTATGTACCACATGGTAGACTTAATCCTGGAAGAGGTGATGTAACAACAGCTTGGCTTAAAGAACAAAATATTCCGCTTTTTTGCCCAATCGATATAAGTGAACCTTTTGATAAATGGCAAGAAGATCAGCAGGGTCTTGCTGGCGGAATGTTATCACAAAGTATTGTAGTTCCAGAAATTGATGGCGGAATTGAACCTTTTGCAATTTCAGCTCAATTTAAAAACAAAGATGGATTTTATCTTTCACTTGGAATTGAATCAAGACTTAAAACTTTTGTTAATAGAGTTTGTAATTGGATTGAACTTAAAATCAAAAAAAATAGTGAAAAGAAAATTGCAATATTATATTTCAAAGGTTCAGGAAACAATTCCCTCGTTGCAGGAGGACTTGAAGTTGCTCCATCACTTTTAAATATATTAAAAACACTTCAAAAAAATGGCTATAATACAGGAACTCTTCCAGAAACTCCAGAAGATCTCATGGATATAATACAAAAACAAGGACCTGTTATAATGCCTTATGCTGAAGGTAGAATAGAAGAATTCAAAAAAGATGGGAATCCTGAACTTATAGATATTAAAAATTATGAAAAATGGGCTAAAGCACAAATTCCTATTAAAAACTACAATGAAGTATTAAATCAATATGGAGAACCTTCTGAGGATTATTTAAGTGTTTTTAAAGATGATAAATATTATATAGCAATACCAAGAGTAAAATTTGGAAATATAGTAATTCTTCCGCAACTTTTACCAGCTATTGGAGAAAATACATCTGCTATAATACATGGAGCAAAAACAGCTCCTCCACATTCTTATATAGCTGAATATCTATGGATTAGAAACGGTTTTAAAGCAGATAGTATAATGCATTTTGGAACTCATGGATCTTTTGAGTTTTTACCATGGAAACAAACAGGTCTTTCCTCTTATGACTGGTCAGATTCATTAATTTCAGACCTTCCTCATCCTTATTTTTATACAATAAGCAATATAGGTGAAGCTGTTATAGCAAAAAGAAGATCTTATGCAACAATAATTTCACATTTAACTCCACCATTTATGGAATCAGGAATATATGGACCTTTTGAAGAAATACATGACAAAATCCATAATTATATGAGTGCGCAAGATGCTGAATTAAAAAAAGAATACTCTAATTCAATAAAAGAAATAATTTTAAAAAATAATATTGAAAAAGATCTTAATTTTGAAAATCTTGAAACAAAAGAACTTACACAAAAAAATATTGATAAAATACACAATTATATTCATATAGTTGAAGAAGAAAAAGTATCTGAAGGTCTTTATACAGCTGGAATACAATATAATAAATTTCAAGCTGAAAACACAGCAAAACTTATGACAATAGATACAATTTCCTTTAGTATGGCTAAAAAAGATTTAGAGCTCAAAAAAATAAATCAAGAACAATTTGATGATAAACATTTTTTTGAAAAAAATTATAAAGAAAAAGCATTGGATATAATTGAGAAAATGTTATTAGAAAACAAAAAAGCTGATGATTTCATTTCAGCAGATGAAAGAAAATTACTAAATGAATTTGAAAATTCAAATATGAAACTTGATAATGATCAATTTTTTGCAGATATGCTTTCAATGTCAGAAAACAATGAAATAATTAGCGAAACCTCAAATCTTTCTGATAAAGACCGTGATAAAATCATGACATTAATAGCATCAATAACAATATCTAAAGAAAAAACAGATTATATAAAATCTTTAAAAGATAATGAAAAACTAGCTAAAGCTATAAATGCAATACAACCTGAAAATATCGATAAAATAAAAAGAATATCCAAAATGATTCCAGCAATGGGAAAAGCAATGGAAATTCTTGAAAATAAAGATATTAAAGAAACTGTAACTTATCTCAAAAACACAAATGCTAATGAATTTATCTTTGAATTACTTAACAATCCAACAAAAATGAAAGAAATTGAATATAAAAAGAAAATGAAAATTGAAGAAATAATAAATATAGCTTGCAAAGAAGATTATTTAGAAACAATATTCACACTTTATTCAAAAGATAAAACTCAAATTTTAATTAATAAAACTGAAAAACTTATGATAAATGCTCTTAAAAAGTTTGAATTTTACAAAAAAAACAAACAAATAATAATCGAAAGCAAAGGTAACAAAGCAGATATCGAAGCAGTAAAAGCAATAATAAAAAACAAAGATTCCTATAAAGTATTATTAGAAAATGAAAATATAATAAAATCAAAAATAACATCAGAAAAAGATAAAAGAAAATCACTTTATAACTATGTAAAAAACTATAAAGAAGCAATAGAAAATGTAGCATTTTATAAACAAGCATTGCTTAATTCCACAGAAAGTGAAATGCAAGCAATATTAAACAGTTTTTCAGGCGGTTATATATATCCTTCCCCAGGAGGAGACCCTATAAGTAACACACAATCAGTACCAACAGGAAAAAATCTATATGCAATAGATGCAGAAAAAGCACCAACACCAGAAGCTTGGAAAATAGGAGTCAAATTAGCAAAAGTTATTATACAAAGAAAACTGGACAAAACCGGAGAATATCCAAAAAAAGTAGCATTTACAATGTGGGGCGGAGAGTTCATAAGACAACAAGGAATACAAATTGCAACAATATTATATTTATTGGGAACAGAACCAGTTTCAAATTCAAGAAATTCAGTTTATGCAGTAAAACTAATACCATCAGAAGAACTCAACAGACCAAGAATTGATGTATTTGTACAAACATCAGGACAATTTAGAGATATAGCTTCCTCTAGGATATTTCTAATAGATGAAGCAGTAAAAACTGCCAAAAATGCTTATATAAATGATAAATTCCCAAATTACATATATGAAAATTCATTAGAAGGAGAAAAAAAATTAGTAGAAAAAGGATTTTCGCCAGAAGAAGCAAGATTATTTTCAACTGCCAGAATATTCGGCGGAGTTAATGGAAATTATGGAACCGGAATAACAGGAATGGTTGAATCAGGCGATAAATGGGAAGATAAAGATGAAATAGCAGATCTTTATATAAAAAATATGGGAGCAATTTATACAAAAGAAAATTGGGGAATGTATAAAACAGGATTATTTGAAAGCTCAGCATCAGGAACAGACACAATATCATTCGGAAGATCAACAAATTCATGGGGACCACTATCACTTGACCATGTATATGAATTTATGGGCGGAGTAAGTTCAGCAATGACAAAAATAACAGGAAAAGAACCAGATGCATTATTCACCGATGTAAGAAACAAAAGTAACAGTAATATACAATCAGTCGATGAAGCAATATGGACAGAATCAAGAACAACCATACTCAATCCAAAATGGATAAAATCCTTACAAAAAGGAAGTGCAAGCTCAGCAAATCAATTTTCTGAAATATTCAGAAACACATATGGTTGGAATTCACTAAGACCATCTGCAATAGATAATGAATTATGGGACAACTTCCACTCAGTTTATATAGAAGATAAATATAACCTTAAAATTCAAGAATTTTTTGAAAAAGAAAACCCTTATGCATTACAGGAAATGACCTCTGTAATGCTTGAAACAGCAAGAAAAGGAATGTGGAAAACAAGCGAAGAAAATCTCAAAAAAATTGCAGAAATACATGTAAAACTCATAAATAAATACAATACATCCTGTTCAGGATTTGTATGCAATAACAGCAAATTACAAGATTTCATAACTCAAAAAGTTTCACCTGAAAACCAAAAACAATATAAAGAAAACATAGAAAAAACATTAAAAAGCCAAAATCAACAAAGCAAAAAAACAATAAAACTCAAAAAAGAAGAAATAACACTAAACAAAATAAAAGAAATAGTAAAATCAAATATTGAAGCTGTAATATCACTAGGAATAATAATATTATTATTTGCAGCAGCAGTATTCATAGGAACAAAAAAAAGAAGATAATGTGGATAATGTGGGTGTCGGTTCTCAACATTGACATTTTCATTTTGATAATTTTTCTGATAAACCTAATCCTGGTTTTAATCTAAGCCAGGATTTTTAGAGGTGTCGGTTCTCAACATTGACACTTAATTTTTTTTCGATTTTATTTAAAATCTCAGAGAGTTTAAAATTTAAATCCAATTCCTTATTAAACCTTTTTATAGCAATACTAATTGCTGAACCACTAACATTAAATTCTTCACCAATTTCTTTAATGGTTAATTCAGTATATTTTTTTAATAGATATATTATTATTTTTCTCTTTATTTTATCAGATAAACCAAAATTACCATTATTAAAAACACTTCTAATTCTATTTTCTATATTTTCAAAATCCATTACATTTTGATTATAAAAATTTTCTATCAAACGAGCGTCTTTTGTTTTAATCCAACCGAAAGCTAATGCCTTTTCTTTTACCCATTCAAAAAAAACATCACTTCCTAGAATAATATTTGCTTTTAATTCTATATCAGGATCAAATTTTTGATTAATCTAAGATTCAACATATTTTATATAATCTTCCCTACTATTACCATATAAATTTAATATCATTTTGGTGTCTAAAAAATCAGGTTTCTTGCAATTTGAAATGTAATATTTATAACTACTCCAACTATAATCAGAAATGTTTTTTACAATATCAGCTCTTAAAGGATTCAAATGAATATACGATGATAATACAAGAGCATAATTTTCTTTTTCAACAAGAATTGCTTTGTATCTTCCAGAAAATAAATGACCAATCCGATCATGTTTGTAATTATAGTAATTTGTATAACTCGTGTTTAATTTGTGCATAGCTTTTCTTAAATTACCATACGGAGTTTCAAGAAGAAGGTGATAATGATTTCCCATCAAGCAATAAGCATGAATAATAACACCGTATTTTTTATGAACCTCACTAAGATATTCAATAAATTTAAGTCTGTCAGAATCACATTTAAAAATACGGCTTCGAGTATTTCCCCTAGTTATTATATGATAAAAAGCACCTTCATATTCTATTCTTAATTTTCTGGCCATTATATAATTATACTTATAATTCAATAACTTTGTCAATGTTGAGAACCGACACCCACAAATCTTTTTACTTGTTTTAAATATTTTTCTATATATGGTTGTGGATTTAATTTTTGTGCTGTTTCTAACAGGTCTGCTGCTTTTTGATAATTTTCTCTTTCTACTTCGACTTTTGCTTGTTTTATTATTGATTGACTTCTATCTTCTGCTGTTCTTTCTGCTCTTTCATAATATATTATGGCTTTTTCATATTCTTTTTGGCTGAATTTTAAATCTCCGTTCATTAATAAAATTTGTGTATTTGTTGGATATTGTATTGCTAGTTTTTCTAATATATTTTGTGCTTCTGTATATTTTTGCGTATTTATTAGTATTCCTGCTTCGATTATTTTTATTGTTTTATCTTCTTTGGAATCTTTTTTTAATATACTTTTATTATTTTTGATTATATTCATTGCTTCCTGAATATTTCCATATTCAAAGAGATTTCCTGCTGCTTTTACTATGTCTTTTGCTTTTGCTTCTTTGTAATCAAATGCTTTTTTGTAATTTTGCCATGAATAATCGGGTTGTGAATTTATTAAATATAAATCTCCTAATGTTATATGTGTGCTATAATTTTTTTTTGTTAGTAAATTTGCTGTTTCTAATGTTGTTATTGCTTTTTGGTAATTTGCTGTTTCTGCATAACAATTTGTTAATATATGCCATAAATCTTTGTTTTTCATATCATTTTTAAGTGCTTCTTTTACTGTATATATACATTCGGTATATCTTTTTTGCATTAATAAGCTTCTTGCAAGTCCTGTTAATGCAGAATTATCTGTTATTTCAACTAGCATTGCCTGCCTATATGCGTTTTCTGCTGAAATTGGATTTCCTAATAGCATATTTGTATATCCTATTAAATTATAGGTTTTTGATGATACATTTCCTATTTCGGCTACTTTTTGAAACTCTAATGCTGCTTCTTCTACTCTTTGAAGTTTTAATAATACTTGGGCTAGATTTGCTCTTGCTCTATTGAATTTATTATTTTTATCTAATGCTTTTTTATACCATTCTATTGATTTTTCTAATTTATCCATTGCGTAATAAAAGCTTGCTATTGAAAAATCTATTGCTTCTGAAGATTTTTCTCCTGCTTTTGCGAGTAATGATTTCAATGCTTTTTGTGGTTCTTTTTCAAATTCCTCATGTGCTTTATTTATTAAATCTGCTTCCTGCTGTGTTACTGTTGGATCTATATTTCCAAATGAATATAAATTTTCCGCTTGAATGGTGCAATTCCCATTTTCACAATATTCATCGCTCCAACATATTATTGTTAATATCATTACAAAAACTATTGTTATTATGATTTTTAATTTTTCTTTCATATTTTTCTCCTAATGTAATTTATACTTTAATGGTATTTCTACTTTTACTTTTACTGTTTTTCCGTTTTTTTCAGCTGGTTTGAATACCCAATTTTTTATACAATTTAATGAGGTATTAACAAATACTTCTCCAGGATATGATTCTAAAATCTCAACTGATTCTACTTTTCCTTTTTCATCAACAACTGCTAAAACTACTACTTCTCCTTCTATGCTGTTATTTCTTGCCATTATTGGATATTGTGGTGGCATTGCAATTACTGGTGTTGGAGCTTTATCAACTTCATCTACATTCCATACTGGTATTTCAATATTAAGTTCTGACTCAAATCCTGCTGTTAGCTGTAAAAAATCTTTATCAAAAACTGGTCCAGCTGGTATTTTAGATTCTAATTTTAATGGACTTATCTTTTTTTTGACATTTATCATTCTTGGCTTGGCTTTTGTTTTGAAAGTATCTGTTTTTTTTTCTTTAATTTCCTGTTTTTTAACTTTTCTTTCAAAATGAACAATATTATATTTTTTTTGCTGTGGTTGATTTATTATCTTTATTGTATTAAATAATGGTAATAGAAGAAATATAGAACAACTTATAAGAATACTCATTGGAATTATCTTCAATAATGCATCTTTTTCATTATTTACTCTATATATTGATTTCATTTTTGCTATTCCTCCGTTGCTACACTTACATCTTCAACGCCTGCTAATCTGCATTCATCTACAATATGAATAACAATTCCTGAACGACTTTTTTCATCTGCTACAATTACTGCTGATTTTTTTTCATTTCTTAAATTGGCAGCAACTAATGTTCTAACTTGTGATAATTCAATTTCATTTCCACCCATAAAAATTCTATCTGAACTATCTACTCCAATTATTATGCTTTGTTTATCAAGCATTGTTGCACTTGAGGCTTGAGGTCTGTTTATTTCAACTCCACTTTCTTGAACAAAAGATGCTGTTACTATGAAAAATATAAGAAGTAAAAACATCATATCAATAAGTGGCGATATATTAATATCTGTAACTGTATCCTCATTTATTATTCTATTTAATCTTCTCATGTTCAACTCCTGATCTGAGGTTTATTTCTAAATTTCTGAATCTTATCTCAAGCTGATTTAATTTACTTGTTAATACTGATATTGCAAAAAGTCCTGGCAATGCTGCAATAAGTCCAAATTGTGTTGTTACAAGAGCTTGGCTTATTCCTTCTGATATAAGTTTTGAAGAATATCCAGTTGATATTGCAGAGAATGTTCTTATCATTCCCCAAACTGTTCCTAAAAGTCCGGCAAGTGGTGCTGCATTTACAAGTGCTTTTAAAAAATTGATATTATCACGAAAATATGGGAATTCTGCAAAATATATTTCAATCCATTTACCTGATATTATTTTATCTGAATCATTTAATACATATTTTAATATATTGGCAAAAAATTCACTGTATTTTCCTGTAAACTCAATTATTTCAATTTTGGGAACTTTTTTTTGAATCATAAGAAGAACTTTATCCTCAAGCCAATGAGGTATATTGACATAATTTTTAAGTTTAAAAAAAATCTTTAAAGATATAAAACATATAAAAAAACAAATTATGCCTATAAATAAAGCTATTATTCCACCATCTTTCATAGTAATAAGTGTTGATTTTATAAATTCATTCATCTTTTACAATTATCCTTTATTTTCAATCCATTTATAAATGCAATTGAAAGTTGTTCAATTCTTGAAATTATCTTTTTTACTTTTCTTGAAAAATACGCATGGGCAAGTAATGCTGGTATTGCAACTATTAGTCCGTATTTTGTAGTAATAAGAGCTTCCGATATACCATTTGATAAAAGACTTGCTTTCCCGCTTCCAAATACAGTTACAAGGTTAAAAGTATGTATCATACCTGTTACAGTTCCTAAAAGTCCAAGAAGTGGTGAAGCTGCTGCTGATACTGCCAGTATTGTTAAGTTTTTTTGAAGATATGGTAATTGAAATAGTATTTTTTCATGCATTATTTCTTCAATATCTTCTTTTGAAGCATTCATGTGATGAATCCCTTCATAAATGACAGGTCCAAGTGCTTTTCCTAAGGATTTTGCTTCTTTGAAAGCTTCAGAAATATTACATTCAGATATATGTTCAAGTATTTTTTCAATAGTATTTTCTTTTTCAAGATTTATATTCCATAATGAAACAATCTTGTAAATTATTGTTATAAAACAGATTATACCCAAAGCTATTATTGGATATAATATATAACCTCCTTTTCTAAACTCATCGGCTAATCCTCTTTCTAGTTCTGAAATCCTCTGAGCTTCTCCAAGACTTATATCAACTGGAAGTAATATTTTTTGATTTTTTTTGAAACTTTCAGAATAAATTTCAGAGTTTTTAACAATTACAGGAAATATTCTATTTTGTTGAGATAATGAAGTCCAAATTGGGCTATTATTGTTTTCTGTAAAAAATTCTACAGGTCCATAATTATAAAATATTCCATTAATTACATCACCATTTTTATTAATAGCATTTCCAATGAATTGTCTTCCACCGATTTTTTCTTTATTATAATTTCCAATATGTGTAATTAAAGATTCAATACTTTTTTTTGAAAGATTCAAGTTTGAGTCAAGTATATTTTTACTTATATCATTTACAATTTCATTTTTATCAATAATATCCGAAAATACTCTTGTTTTTGGTATATTTTCTAAATATTCTTGAATTAATGAAAAAACATAATCTTTATCACTATCAAGCATATTAAGTTGTTTTTTAAGATCTTCAAAATTACCTTCACTAGACATAAGTATATTTCGCTGATATCTGAAAGTATCTCTTTTTTGGCTAAGAATACTATTAAGTTTCATAATATCTTTTGCTAGAGGAATTCTTTCTTTATCTATATTATTTCTAATTTCAACAAGTTCTTTTCTTTCCTTTTCAAGAATAGATTCTGCTTTTTTAATATCATCAGTTAAATTTCCAAATACTGTAACTATATTCAAAGTAATTATTATTAAAATTTTCCAATACATTTTTACCTCACCTTATAAAACGGAAGTTTTAGCCATTCAGCAGGTCTTTCTTTTGTAAATATATCAATTGCATGTTTAACAGAATTTTTAATACTATTATCCTCGATAAACTCCCATTTATCTTCTCTAAATATAAGAATTCCTGAATTTTCCCCATTTTCTGATAAAGCAAATCCGCATGAAAGTCCCGCATAAAGAATTTTATATTCTCTTTTTTCTTCATTCCCAAGCATTTGCATATCAATATGAAAAGTATTATTGAGTTTTTCAATATGCGAATAAATAGAAAAAACAAGTTGTAATTTTTGTGAATTTGATAGTTTATCCCAAGAATTAAGTCTATTAACAAAAACATCTAAATGTTTTTTCAAACCATTTGGAAGTATTTTAACAATATCAAGTATATTTTCTCGAGCTTTTAAAACAACAGATAATAAACTTTTTAAAAACTTCTCATTTTCATCCTTTTCTCTAATAAATTCAGCATAAGTTTCCGAAGCTGAAGAATTTTCATTTTGCATTTTTTCAATTTCATTATCAAGATATTCACATTCTTTTAATAAAAGTTTTTTTTCTTCCTCAAGAATTTTGTAATCAGAATTCCATTTTTGTTTTTCATAACTTATTTCCTGACGAATTTTACCAATATTATTCATAATATTTTCAAGCTTTTCAAACTCACCTGGAATTTCAGAAAAACAACACAGGGAAAATATAAATATAATCCCTGTGAAAACAAACATTTTTTTATTATTAATTAAATAAAACATATATTAAAACCCCATTTCCATACCAATATATAAAATTCTTCCAGTTAAAGGCATATAAATAAAAGCAGCATCATCTGTTCTTCTATCTTTTTGAATTTTATCAGTAAGATTTTTAGCACCTAAAAAATACTTTATACCAGTTTCTTTATCTACTTTTTCAATTCTCAAATTAGCCTGCCAATAGCCTGAAGTTCTCTTAATCTCGTTTTTATCAACTCCATTATCAGCATAATAATCAATATATTGTTTTCCAGTAAATTCACTTCCTAACATAATAGAAACATCATCTAAAGCTTTAATGCTATAATTCAAACCCATTTTTATATCAGGAACTCTAGGAAGATTTTCACTATCTGATGCAAATTTACCATTCTGATAATCGTTCTTTGTAATATCAGCCCAATCACTTCTTGGACCATTGTATTTAGCATTTGTATAAGTTAAATAACCAGTAAATTCATTTTTATTATTCATAACTTTTTCATACTCGAATTCAATTCCAGTAGCAACTGCTTCACCCTCATTAATCCATTCATAATCATAATTTCTTGCAATAGCATTTGCTGAAACTGCATCTGAAAGTTCTATTTTTTTATCAATAGCAGTTCTAAAAATATTAACACCATATCTATGGTCTTTTTTCTTCCAATCAGCACTCATACCAATATGCAAAGAATCTTCAGGATCAAGATTATTACCTTTATAAACTCTCGGAGAACCCGAACAAAGATGAAGATCTTCAGAAAACGAATAAGGAACTCTAAATCCAGTACCAATATTAACTCTCAAAGTAATATCATCCTCAGGTTTATAAACAATTGCAGCCCTTGGATTAACAGCATTTTTTTTATAAGAATTATTTTCATCAGCAAGACCAGCAATAACAGTATTAGCAAAAGTTCTACCTTTAAAATGATCTTCACTTTCATGCTTGTCATATCTTAAACCAAAAACAATCTCAGTCCTTTCATTTTTTTTAAATTCATTTTGAATATAAAGACCAGTATTAGTAGCTTCTTTATCACTAATTGAAAGAAAAGCAGTACCATTAGCATTTATAATACCATCGCTATCAAAAAAATAATTCCCAAACTCTTTCATATCATTCTTTGAATAAGCAAGTCCAAAAAGCATATTATTTTTATCTTTAGAAATTTTATAATCAATACCAAAAACATTGTTTTTTTCATCAGCAATATAAGGTTTGAGTATATCAGAAGTAGGATAAACACCCATTTCACCTAAATAATCACCAACAAAAGTATCATTTGTAGCATCTCTTTTATGTTCAGAATAATTAAAGTTATAAGTAATATCCCTATTTTCATCAATTTTTTTATTATAAGAAAGAGTATAATCATCCCTGTTTGTAGTAATATTTTCAGTTCCTTCAGCAAACGGATTATCAATATCACCAGTAATATCCCCACCTTTTCTTTTTTCACTAATACCAGCATAAGCAAAAGTAAGCATATCATTACCAGAAATTTCATAAATATTAGTTCTAAATCCAATAGAAGAATTTTCACTATTAACCCTATCAGAACTAGTACCACCATCATTATCAAAACCCTCATCAATAGCACTTTGACTATCTTTTTGAGCATTAATTATAATATCAGCCTTATCACCAAGTCTTTTTACTGCACTAATCATATAACTATCAGTATTATTTTCACCTTTTTGAAATCCAAATAAAACCTCAGAATCATTACCATCAGTAAGAATAGGTCTTTTAGAAATAATGTTTATAACACCAGCAACACCACCAGAACCATAAAGAGCAGAACCAGCACCTTCAATAATCTCAATTCTACTAATATTTGAAGCAGGAATCTGTTGAAGACCATAAACAGCAGCAAGTCCAGAGTAAATAGGTTGACCATCAATGAGAATTTGAAGATCATCAGAAGGAAGACCATGCATTCTCACCATAGAAAAATTACAAGCAGAACACTGCTGTTCAATATGAAGACCAGGAATATTTTCAAGAGCTTGATAAAGATTAACAGCACCCTTAGCAGTAATCTGTTCGCTGGTAATAACACTAGTCCTAACAGCAACCTCATCAATTCTCTTCTCAGATTTAGTACCAGTAACAACAATCTGATCAAGCTTAAAATCCGGCGAATTGTTCGCCCAAGCAAAGTTTAGTAAAACAGATGAAACAATCAATCCCAAAACAAATGACTTTTTCATAAATTCTCCTTATGTTAGTTAAAGCTAATTTAGAGAAAATTTACAAAATTCAAGCTATAAAGTCAAGTGAAATTTTGAATTTATTGTATAACACAATGTATTTAATTAAATTTCTGTTTTTTATAACCGAACACTAATTAACAGTGTTCGGTTTATTTTAGGTTACCCTAACTTTTTTGACAAATAAATTAAATTAAAATATAGTTAGAGAAATTAACTTTGGAGGAAATTCATGAAAGCAATAGCAAAGATACTATTAATAGGAACACTAATAATACAAACAGGAATAACAGTAACGGCAAAACCAACACATACACATGAAATAAACACATTTATAGAATGTTCTGGTGGGTGCGGAAATTGCCCAAACGCGGGAAATTGCCCGACATTGCCAGCACCTACAGCTCCTGATACAGATACAGACACAGATTTAAAACCTTCAGATGGTGATACAAACTGCCATAATTAATCAGCTTGCCTCTGATTATTATTTATTTTTAAAGACCATAAATAAATGGTCTTTTTTTTTTATTTTTTATATTAGAGTTTTTTTTGAAATTTTTTAGTATCTTTTAGCTTTTTTTTGAGAAAATACGCAAATTATTTATCTAAATGACATCTTAATCGAAAATTTCGCTTATATTAAATAAAAAAATGCGTATTGCGGAGACCCTAATTCAATTATCTTCTACGGTTTTTTTTATACATTTTTTTGATTTTTTCTACTCTTTCTTCTTTTTCATGAAAGATTGAATCTGTCTTCCCTTTTAATAATGCTCTTTGAAATGCCCAAAATATTATAAATATTCCTGCAACAAAAAAAACAAGTCCATTATTACCCGGAAGAAATCCTACAAACATTAATACAAGAACAGTTATCACCATTAAAAGTGTTGACCAGTATAGCATTTATGCCCTCTATATTTTTTTATTATTTTGTTTTGAATTCATTTACCCATTTATCTACTTCTTCAAAACAACTTGATAAATTAGTGAGTGGATTATAAAATCCTTTTTTAGTTAAAAATCTATCTGTAAATTTTTCTTCTATAAATTCAAACGAATCTCCAATTACTCCACTATGACAACAAAAAAAAGATACTTTCCCTTTATAATCATCTTTAATTTTTTCAATAAACCATTTAACTGGTGGAGATATTGTCCTTGCCCAAACTGGTGAACCTATAATTATATTTTTATATTTTGAAATATCATTTATTTTAGAACATTTTGCTTCTGAATTAAAAAATTCTTTATCTCTTAATAAATCTAAATCAATTTTTTTATCTGGTATTAACTCAAATTTTTCACTGTTTAATGATTTTGTAATTTTTTCTGCGATTAATCTTGTATTCCCTGAAAAACTATAATAAACTACAATTGTATTACTCAAGTAATTCTCCAGTTAACTTTTTTTTCACTTTTATATTATCATTTATTTTTATAATTTAAAAGTTAACATAGTTATGTTTTACTATAAATATGTTTTTATCCGATATAAAGAGAAAAAGGTATTTTATATGTCGCTTTTTATTCTTGCTCTAATAAGTATTATTGTTGTTGTCGTTATAGCATATTTTATTTTTTTTATTTTTACTTATGAAAAAAAAGATAAAAACATGGAAATTGAAAAAACAATAAGTAAAAAAAATATTTCATCTGAATTATATAATACTAAAGATATGTCTTATTCTGTGGATAAAAAGTTTAAATCACGAGAATCTGCTTTAAAAAAAATGGAAGAAGAAAATACTATACCTCCTATTTATGCTGGAAAAAGCAAGAAAAATTCCAAAGAAGAAAAATATCTACGAAAAATAGCAGATAATAATCCTAAACTTCTTGCACAGATTTTTAAAGATGTTTTAGAAGAAGATCCAGAGTGGAAATTCCTTAAAAAAAATTTAAAGTAAAAAAAATGCTCCAATAATCATTATCAATATACCCACAGCTCGTTCTTTTATTTTTTCCTTATATAAAACTCTAGCCAGAATTACTGATATTACCATTGAAAGCATATTAGCCGGTTCTGCTACACTTATTTCAATAGTTTTAATAGCATATAACAAAAATATATAGGAATATGTATTTATCGCTCCAGCTATAAGACTTATAAATGGTTTTTCTATTAACAGTGCAAATTGCAATTTTTTTCTACCTGTAAAAAAGTTATAAAAATAAAGAATTATGCTTATTTGACTATATAATACAAAACCATATACAACAGGATTTATTTCTTTAATAAGAATTTTATCAGCTACCCTACCAACAGAAAGTAGAAGCGAAAAAAGTATCATTAACTGACAAGGTCTATTATTAAAAATAGCTTTAATTGAAAGAAAAAAATTCCCCTGTCTATTAAGCCAAGAAGAACCATAAATCATCAGAATTAATCCAAAAACTTTATTAAAAGTAAATGATTCACCCAAAAATATAACTGAAATACCAAGAAGAAAAAAAACATTAAAATTATAAAGAGGCCCAACAAGAGAAACCTCACCATCAGTTAAAGATTTTACATATAAAGTAAATGTTATTGAATAAATTATTGCACAAACAAAAATTTTAGCATAAACCCAAAGATCTTGTGGCCATTCTACATGAAATAGAAATGGAATAAAGAAAAAAACAGCAGTAAAGAACAATACAAAATTAGTACCTTGACCAGAACGAGATTTTCCAAGCTCTTTTACAGCAATTCGTTCATATCCAAGAAGCATAATCCTTGCTGTAAGCGCTAAATATGGCAACATAATAAAAAATTGGGGGTCAGGTCTTCAGAATTCGATTTTGCAAAATCGAATTCCGAAGACCTGACCCCCATAATCCTATAAAGTATTCATTTTTTCTTTTATCTTAGCGGAAATTCTATCTTTTTCATTTAGTAAATTATCGCATTCTGCCAATATATTTTCAATATAATTTAAATCTTCTACTGATGATGCATTTATTTTTACATTATAATATGCACCTGTTATCGCTGCTTCTGCACATAACGCTGCAACTCCTGCATCTGAAAGACAATTTGGATTTCCTTTATATGCTACTTCATAAGCTAATTTTAATACTTCAAGTGAATTTTTCATTGTATTAAACGGTATTTCCATTGCATATTTATTTGATTCTTGAATTGCTTTATTTCTTGTTTTTTTATCATCTTCTGTTTTTTTAGGAAGTTTTCTTGATTCTACCATTTTATTGTAAGCTTCTGTATCATCATCTATTGCTTGTAAAAGGGATTTTTTTAAATTTTGTCCACTTGCTCCAACTTTTTCAAGTAAATCTTTATTTTCTTCATAATCTTTTTTGTAATAAGTCAAATTTGTTACCATTGCTGCAAGAGATGCTCCTAATGCTCCTAATAATGCTGCAACCGAACCTCCGCCTGGGGCTGGGGAATCACTTGCAAGTTCATCGCAGAATTCTGTTATTTTAAGATCTTTTAATCCTTTTTTAGTAAAACGATAATCTATAACTTTTTGCTCAATTTCAAAAGGATTTAATTCATCAAGACCCATTGATATTACAGCAGTTCTTAGTATATCCATTTCAGATAAAGCAACCGAAGTTCCCTGTTTTTTAAGAAAATACAATCCAGCTTCAATAAGTGCATCTTTAGGGATTAATCCAACTAACTCACTTCCTGTAACTCTAGCTCCTAATTTTTCAGCCTGCTCTCTGACTGTTTCATAAACTATATGAAGAGGAGTTTCAATATGATCCATAATATTTATTGTTACTTGAGCTCTTTTATATTCTTCAATAAACCATCCAGTTGCCTGTACATTCTTCAAAAGTCCAGGATTTCTAAGGAATTTACCATCATCTCCTCTTAGACCTTTGCCATTTTCATCTTTTTGAATCCTTCCGGTTTCTCTAATTTCAAGACCAATTTCTTTTGCAATAGCAGTTCTTGCTGTATTAAGATTAACATTGTATGCAATAAGAAATTTCCTAACTCCAATTGCAGTTGCACCGGACTTAGCATTAAATTCAGCTTTACCAAAATCTGGTTTCCATTCAGGGTCTTTAAATTTTTCTTCAAGACCTTCATACTCACCTTTTCTAATATCAGGTAATCTAACTCTTTCAGGTTTTGATGCAGAAAAACCATATAAATAAACAGGAATATTTAATTCTCTGCCAACTCTTTCACCTAATTTTTTAGATAATTCAATACATTCATCAAAATCAATTCCTGAAATTGGTATAAATGGGCATACATCAGTAGCTCCCATCCTAGAATGTTCTCCTTTATGATTTCTCATATCAATAATTTCAGAAGCTTTTTTTATGCCACGAAACGCAGCTTCAAGAACTATTTCAGGTTCACCAGCGATAGTGACTACAGTTCTATTAGTAGCTTTTCCAGGATCAACATCAAGAAGTTTTACACCTTCAACTTCCTCTATTGCATCAGTAATAAGTTTAATTTTTTTAAGATCTCTTCCTTCACTGAAATTTGGAACACATTCAACTAATTTAGCCATAATTCACTCTCCTTTAATTACTTATAACTTAATCAATAAGATAACATATACACGAGAACTAGACAATACATAAACAACGATTTTTTAAATAGATTTTATTGTAATATTTTTCATTCAAATATTTTATAAAAATGCAAAAATCTTCTTATAAGCATATTATCGGCGGGAATTCTTTTTTCAAAAACTTTTTTCAACTCAGAATAATACCATTTTTGCCTATCTTTAGTTGCATTAAATTTAAGCCATAATTCTTCACCAAGTAGATAGAAATCATTATTCATACTCTCAAGATTATTGATTTTATCGGCAATAGCTACTTTAAGTCCATCATAAGAAATAGAATTCAAATTATCAATAGTGTGTTTTTTTCTATCTTCCCAAGATTTATTATTATGGTCAGGTTCAGAAGCTTCTTTGACAAGTTCAAGAACTCTTTCTCCAAAATTAATTTTAATATCATTTTCATTAAATTCAGTATCTTCAAGAACATCATGCAAAACCCCTGCTATAACCACTTCATCACATTCAAGATTATTCATAAGAAGAAGACCAACACCAATAGGATGAACAATATAAGGAATATCTGAACATTTCCTTTTTTGCCCAATATGAGCCTTAACAGCAAAATCAAGAGCTTTTTTAATATCAGAATTCAAACAAACCTCCAAATAAAGAGCATTTACTTTTAAATTAGAGATATATATTATATCATAAAATCAAACATAAAAACATGGAGATTTTAAGTATAATGAGTAAATATAAAATAATATTTTACAGATTTTTATTTTTTTCAGCCCTTATATCAATATTTATAATTGCAGTTCTTCCATCTGAAAAACTATCAACAACAATGAAAATAAATGATATATTAAATCATTCAGCAGCATTCATAACTTTATCATTTTTATTTTCATTATCTTTTAAAAAAACAAAATCTTTATATCTTTTTGTAAGTTTAGCTTTTTACGGAATATTAATCGAAACAGTTCAATATTTTTTACCATGGAGAAGCTGTGATTTAAAAGACTTTTTAGTAGATATATCAGCAATCATTATATTTATTCTAATTAATAAATTGTATAAATGGAGAATAAAAGAATTTGATAGAAATTAAAAATCTAACAATAATATTTTTCACATTTCTTACAGTATATTTTAGCATAAAACCAAAAAAGACCAGAATAATTTCACTTAATATGGTAAGTATTTCTATAATATCAATATTATCATTGTATATAACCAAAGTTATCAATATAGATATAATATATTTAGGAATATTCGGCAATGGATTTTTTAGACCAATCAAAATAATAATAATTTTTTTCACAACAGCATATTCAAGCATAAGCACCGATATTACTGGGATATTTGATTTTTTTGCCTACAGAATAGTCAGATACTCTAAAGGCAATGGCAAAACATTATTTTTGTATTTTTACATATTCTCAATAATACTAACAATATTCACATCAAATGATATTGTAATATTAACCCTTACTCCGATAATTTTCTATTTAGGAAAACATGCCCATATAAATATAATCCCACTTTTATTTGCAGAATTCTTCGGAGCAAACACATCTTCCATGCTTTTATACATAGGAAATCCAACAAATATAATAGTCGCAAACACAGCAGGAATAAAATTCAACGAATATTTCGCAAATATGTTAATTCCAACAATAATAGCCATAATATCAAATTTCATTTTACTATACATATATTTTCGAAAAACATTCACAAGAAAATATGAAATAAATCACAATTCAACATATATCATAAAAAACAAATACGATGCAGTAATAAGCCTTATACTTATTTTTTTAATGCTAATAGCTTTGATACTTTCAGAAAATTTCAACATCAAAATTTACATAATAACGCTGTTTTTCTCAATACTATTTGTAATTGAAGATATAATATTCGCAATTTATTACAAAATATGTCATTACACAGAAAAAAGATATAAAAGTTCAACAATAAGATTTTTCAAAACAGTAATACCAAAAGAAAAAAATGATTTTTTAATATCAATAGGAAGAATTCCATGGAAAATACTACCCTTTCTACTATCAATATTTATAATGATAAAAGCACTTGAAATAAATGGATTTATAACAGATACAGCAATATTACTTTCAACACTAATAAAAGGAAAATTCTCAGCAAGCATAATAATAGCAACAGTTTCAGCAATTCTAGCCAATTTAATAAACAATCAACCAATGACAATATTTATGAGTTCAGTCGTAAAAAACAGCTTTTTCACAAATCAATCAGAAATAAGACAAATATCAAACTACTCTATAATAATAGCCAGTAATCTAGGTGCAAACCTTACTCTAATCGGAGCTCTCGCAGGAATAATGTGGAGTCAGATAATTCAAAAAAAAGGCTTGGAAATCACTTATATAACATTCCTCAAAGCAGGTTTTTTTATAACACCAATAACAATATTTTTATCAATAATAGGATTATGAAAACATATGGGGTCGGTCCTTAAAGGGTTTTCAAAACAAATATTTTTAATATATACTTATTTTATTATTTTTATTGAAAATGAAATTTCTTTGAATATATCACTATAAAAATCTATATTCCATAAAACTAGATATTTTACTTATTAAAATTATCAAAAAACCTTTCAGGAAAAATAATATTGGTGATTTTCCAAGAAATACCGTATCTATTAAGCACAACATCAATCTTCTTCTCAGGTTTAAAAGGATTTAAACTCAAGTGAAATTCATCTTTACCAATTTTACTAATCTTATATTTTTCCATCAATTCATCAATATTAATATTTTTAGAAATATCATTGTTATTATCGTTTTGTTTATCAATTGAATCATCCTGTTCAATTTCCTTTCTCTTATCTAAAAGTTCAGTTATACCTTCAGGACTTACATAAGTATTAAGTAAATTATCAGCAATTTTAGAGACAAATTTCTCAAAAAAAACCGCCATTGGATTTGATTCCAACTCCATATTTTTATCTTTTGTCATATTTTTTGCAAGTTGTTTTTTTATATTAGGTCTTAATAATTCAAAATCAATACAGGAAATAACTTTAATTGCATTATTAGAATCAAAACCACTTTTAAATTTATATAAAGTATAAAAAGGACCGCCGATAAAAAATAATCCTAAAACAACAAATATTACGACAATAACAGCAAGTTTTTTCATAAACACTCCAAAACCACTCAAAAATTTTTTTTAACAAATATCGCTTGTAATTGCGTAAAACCCGCAATCTATATACTTTTTACGGCTTAACTAATACTTATATATATTTCCGCTGTAAACATTGAGAGGACCGACCCCAATGTTTTACATTAAAAGAAATCTTTCCATGGTGAATTTTTAATTATATAATCTGCAAATTTTCCCACATTTTCATTTTGCATTGCTTCAAATTCTGATGAATCCTTTGGGGATTCTGGTTCAAAAAAACAAGTTGGATCTTCTGCTAAATAATGTCCATTATGATAATAGGATAATGCTCTGCATCCACCGCAAGCATCTTTGTATTTACATCTTCCACATTTTCCTTGTAGATTTTCTCTTGTTCTTAATTCTTTTAGTATTTTATTTTCTTTTAGTATTTTTAATAATGGGGTTTCTCTTATGTTTCCGCAATTGACTTCTGTATCTAGTAGATGTACGCATGGTGCTACATTTCCTTCGGCTGATATTCCTATATATCCTCTTCCTGCTTGACATCCTAGTTGTTTTATTGCAATTTTTGATTTTAACCAGTTTTTTTGAAAGAATTTTGGTGCTGTAAAAAATGGTACAAAACTTACATAGGATAAGTAATTTTCTCTTAATGCTGGATGTATATAATCTCTCATGTCGTTTTTATCAAATAAAAGGTCTTTATAATTATCTCCTCTTCCTCGAGGAACCATTGGTGATCTTAATACTGGGATATTTGTTTTTGTTGCATAAGCTAATATATCTTTGAGTTCTTCTTTGTTTTTCTTTGTAACTGTTACAACAAAAAAGTATGGAACTCCCATTTCTTTTAATATTGCGGTTTTTTCTTCTATATGATCTAATCTGTTTTCGTGTGCAATTGTATCTTTATCCTGCATTAATGAGTCAAGCGATAATACAAATAATGATTTTTTATCAGTTGCTTTTCTAACTTCATTAACTAAATCTTTTTCAATTAAAATTCCATTTGTATTTATATATGACCACATATTTTTAGATGAATTATATGAAAGTATATCGAGTGCATCTTCTCTTAATAGAAATTCTCCACCTGAAAAAGCTATTGCTGCTTTTGAAGAGTATTTTTTGAGTTCATCAATTACATTATGCTTTATTTCATCAAGTGTTAGTTCATTATCTGAAGTCTGCGGGCTATTAGTCATACAAAATGGACATTTTAAATTACATCTTCTTGTTGTTTCAAGATAGCACATAAAAAATTTTGGTAACATTGTTTCTCCTATATAAAATCTTTTTATAATTTTGAGTAAATATTACAACATATCTATATTATAGACAAGTAAAATTTTAATAAATTATTTAGTTTTAATGTGTTTTGTCAATATTTAATAATTCTGATATATTTAATAAAAGTTTTTATATATGTTATTTTGAGGTGTAAACATGGAAAATAATTTAATTTCACAAAAAATAATTGAAATTACAGATGAAATTGATTCAAAGATAATAAATTACAGACAAGACTTTCATAAATATGCTGAAACTGCTTGGCTTGAAATTAGAACTTCTTCTATAATTGCTCAAGCACTGGATAATCTTGGTTTTGATATAAAATTAGGTAGAGAAATAATAAATAAAGATTCAAGAATGGGTCTTCCATCTCAAGAAATTTTAGATGAAAACTATAAAAGAGCGTTGAATCAAGGTGCAATTAAAAAATATGCTGAAAAATTAAAAGATGGATTTACCGGAGTTTGTGGCATTTTAAAAAATGGAAATGGTCCAGTTATAGCTTTAAGATTTGATATTGATGCTCTTGAAATAAATGAAACGAATAATTTAGATCATATTCCTAATATTAAAAAATACTCATCTATAAATGAAAATTCTATGCATTCATGCGGTCATGATACTCATGCTTCCGTAGGACTTGGAGTTGCAGAAGTAATTTCAAAACTTAAAGATAAAATAAAAGGAACTATAAAATTAATATTTCAACCCGCAGAAGAAGGAGTTCGTGGAGCAAAATCAATTGTAGACAGTGGAATTTTAGACAATGTTAATTTTCTTTTTGGTCATCATATAATGTGTGGATATACAAAAGGTGAAATTATGACTTGTATGGGCGGATATCTTGCTACACAAAAATTTGACGCTGTAATTTCAGGTAAATCTTCACATGCTGGAGGAAATCCACAAAGCGGAGATAATGCACTTCTTGCAGCAAGTAACGCTGTAATTAATCTTTATGCAATACCAAGACATAGTGATGGTATAACCAGAATAAATGTTGGTAAACTCAATGCTGGAACAGGTAGAAATGTTATATGTGATAAAGCTTGTCTTGTTATTGAAACTCGTGGTCAAAACAACAAATTAAGTGATTATATGTATAATAAAGCAATTAATATTTTAAAAACTTGCTCTGATATGTATAATTGCAAACTCAAAATAATATCAATGGGTGGAGCTTTAAGCGGATATTCTGACCGTAAACTCGCTGATATTATTGAAAATACTATAAAAAAATATTTAACAAATCTCAAAATAATATCATCTGATAGAAATATGGGTTCTGAAGATTTCACCTATATGATGGATAAAGTTCAAAAAAACGGCGGACTTGCAGTTAATATTGGTGTTGGAGCTGATATTAAAGATAAAAACCTCCATGCACACACTCCTGAATACGATATTGATGAAACAACAATGAAAACCACAATAAGACTTTTATCAAATGTAATATTTGAGGTTTACAATGAAAACATGCATTAAATGTCATAATAATATATTAATGGATGAATTCAAAAAAAATTTAGTAACACTTGATATTTGCCCATTATGCAATGGAATATGGTTTGATTCTAATGAATTATTCCAAAGTTCAGAAGAAATTTCTGCTGATTCATTTATAAATTCATCTACATTAATAAAACAAACCGAAATTTCATGCCCAAATTGTTCAACAAATCAAGATTTAATAAATCTTGATTTATATAAATTTTCCAAACAAAATATAGAAATCGAATTTGAAAAATGTCCAAATTGCAATGGAATATGGCTTGATAACGGTGAATTTCAAAAAATCAGACAAGCATATTCATTTAAACCAAATAATAAAAAAATAATAAGCCGAGCATCAACAATAATTGAAGGAAGTTTAGAAGATGAGATTTATTCAAATTACAAAAATGCAAAAGGTGCAAATCCAACATCTATAAAAACTTATATAATATCATTATTGTTAGGAATACCATTTGAATATGAAAACAAAACAATAAATTTCCCATGGACAATATTTTTTATAATAGCAATAAATTTTCTATTATATTTTATCATTTACTTTTCAAGAGATTTATATTTAATTATTTTCACCAATTTCACAGTTTCATTAAAAAACATATTAAACGGCAAATTATACACAACATTTACATACGCTTTCATACACATGAGCTTTTTACATGTAGCATTAAACATGTATTTTATGTGGATATTTGGTGATAACATATATGATATATTTTTACTCAATGGCAAAAAGAAAGGAAGAATTAATTTTATTATTTACTTTTTAATATGTGCAATAATAGCAGGTTTTGGACATATTCTTAATGTATTTTTTTCAAAAGATTTTTACTCAATTCCACTCGCAGGAGCATCAGGAGTTACAAGTGCATTAGTAGCAAGTTATTACAGATTATTTCCAAAAGCTAAGTTTTTTATGGTAGTATTTTTCATACCAATTTATGGAAAAATAAAATATTTTGTAATTTTTTATTTAGGATCAAATCTTATTTATGCATTAAAAGATGGAATAAATTCCAAAATATCATGGCAAACTCACCTAGCAGGTTTTATAGCTGGATATTTTTTAATTGAAAAATTCATACCCAAAAAAGCATTACATATACAAGATTAAAGAAATTCAGATTTAATTTTAACAATATTTTTTTCATTTTTATCAAATTCAATACCAAGCAATATTATTTTTTTATTACTATCAAGGTATTTTTCATGATATTTTTTATCTTTAATCTGTTCTAAAGCATTTGAACCATCTGTTTTGAATTCAATAATATAAATTGTATCAGAAAGAATAATAGTTAAATCAATTCTTCCTTTATTTGTAACATCTTCACCAATAACATTAATACCAAGAGCTTTCAAGTATG
>Ga0265293_10001194_pt1 | contig 57920 bp, 54 predicted proteins | sample Munlanlewell138R_FD_192505 | JGI IMG/M metagenome (GOLD analysis project Ga0265293, IMG submission 192505) | Leachate microbial communities from a municipal landfill in Southern Ontario, Canada - Leachate well 138R | ecosystem: Engineered > Solid waste > Landfill > Unclassified | place: Canada...
CCACTATTTATATCGCCACTATTTATATCGCCACTATTTATATCGCCACTATTTATATCGCCACTATTTATATCGCCACTATTTATATCGCCACTATTTCTCATAGATAATTGCAAAACCGTCCTCTCTGGATTGAAAGTTTCAGAAAGAGAGGGAGTATCCCACTGTTTTTGCTTCCAAACCGCAAAAATATTGGAAAGGCCACTTCCTGCACGCTCTCCGATGTTAATTAATGTGAACATGGTGAAGAGTGTACTGTTACGAGGGTCCGATAGGCCTCCATCGATAGCAACCTCGGGTTCTATACGAAGGCTCCCAGGGTTTGAAAAGCGGAATGAAGTGTTTGTTTTTATTATCGAGAGACCGCGACGCTCATAATAGTTTGCGTGGATTAACGTGTTAATTAAGGCTTCTCGCACTGCTGCATGTACTGCAGTATCATCAATGCGTACCATGTTTTTATCCAAAGCGAAGGGCGTTTTGATATTAACAGTCAGTTTATTGGCAACAAGAAAGTAGAAGTCAAATAGATTCCCACTCCATGTCCCAGCATCTGATACTACTCGATCAATCCATCGGGTCTTCTCATCGACGACTTCTCGGTAATCGAGCAGATAGTGAGGAAATTCTTTTACAATTTCATGGTGGTATCCAAACATAAGAAGCCCTGCAGCTGTCGGATGAAATTCGGAATTTCTATCACTACGACCAATTGCATTAAGCCTGTACAATAGCGCTTCATCAGAGAGTTGGTTCCATGATAATTCTGGCTTCACAGTAGAAAGCCTTTGACGATATTTTTGTATTGTGTCGCTACAGAGTGCGTCTAGGTCCAGTGAATCTAGTATTACTAAATCAGTTGGACCGGCACTTGAATCGCGAATCATTAGACGCACTTCTTCTTCAGAGCAGTGGTAGTCACCCTCTCCATCACGGCGATATGAACCGGTAAAAACATTGTCATTGATATACACTGGTCGATTAGTACGATTTGCCCGGGGCACATCAATTATAATGACGTGCTTTCCCTCAATCTCTTCAACTCGTATGTTTTGTTGGACAAGAATGTTGTGACTTATTTTTTGACGGTTGTTTAGCGTGTTCCAGAGAGTTTGGATATATCGACGGGAATCGGGGACACCAGTGACGGCAAGCTCTCCATTTGCTTGTTCATCAACACCTAAGAGAATTGTTCCTCCTAAGGTATTTGCAAAAGAAGAGTAGGTCTCCCAAAGAGATTGCGGAACAGCCTCTCGAGCTCTTTTGACTTCAAGGCGATTATGTTCCTTCTGTTTTAATAATTCTTTCATTAGCTCTGTCATCGATATATACCTCGGAATCTCAACGCAGTTTGAACGGTGTCGAGCGCCTAATCAGATAGTAAGCTTCCAGTTTAGACCCGTCAAGGAAAGCTTAGTTGCACAGGTAGGTATGGATTTACAAAAATTCAGATTTATTAAAGAAAGATTTAAATTTTTCCCAATTAACAGTACAATATGGGAGATAAAAATAGGTTGTAAAAATGCGTCAGTTCGACTACCGACTATTAAGAGATAAATCTTGGAGCGCTGAAATTGTCTCATTCATTGCTCAAATTTATGAGCACAAGGGAAGACAAGAACCTTATTACATGCAGAAGCCGATAGAATTGGAACGGCTATCAGAAATTGCAACGTTTCAGAGCATCGAGAGCTCTAACAAAATTGAAGGTATTGAGACTTCAAGCGCCCGCTTACGTCAAATTGTCTCAGAGACCGCTACGCCACATACTAGTGATGAACAAGAAATCACTGGATATCGTGACGTTCTAAAAACCATTGATGAAAGCTACGAGTATATACCCTTAACCGCTGATATCATCCTCCAGCTTCATCGAGACCTTTTTAGGTATACTGGCAGGCACTTTGGAGGGAAGTTCAAGGACACCCAAAACTATATCATTGAACACCATGCTGACGGGCGTTCATTTGTCCGTTTCATTCCGCTAGAACCCTTTGAGACGCCATCGGCTGTGCAAATGATTTGTGCAAGTTATCGAGAAACACTAGCAAACGAGCTCATCAATCCTTTAATTTTGATCCCAATATTCCTTTGTGATTTTTTGCGTATCCACCCCTTCAATGATGGTAATGGACGGACCAGTAGATTACTGACGACCCTGTTGTTATATCAAAGTGGCTTTTATGCGGGTAAGTATATCAGCCTTGAGAAAAAGATCGAGCAAACGAAGGCCACATACTACGACGCTCTGGGAGCAGTCTCGGGTGGTTGGCATGAGGGTGAAAATGACTATACTCCCTTCATCAAATATTTCTTGAGCATCCTCTTAAACAGTTATAGGGATTTGGAGGAGAGAGTTGGCTCTGTTGATCAAAAGACAACCTCCTATGAAAAGGTGCGTCAGGTGACAGACAATATATTAGGCAAGTTCACTAAGAGAGAAGTACTTGAAAGAGCACCAAGTTATGGTAGCTCTTCAGTGGAGGCAGCTCTCAAGAAGCTTGTTGAAGAAGGTCATATTAGGCACATCGGTTCAGGGAGGAGTACTGCATATGTAAGGAATTTTTGAACGAGAGTTCTCAGTAGCGGGTACCGATGCGTCCTTAGCATAGAGTGGATGTTAGAGATCGTTGAGGCACGTGCCTAGGGGATGGTTCAGTAGGCTTTTAGAGTGGGATCGATCGGCTCGAAGATTCCCTTTTCTTTGTTCTTTCGGCAGTTGTCCCAAGAAAAAATCCGACCACTCATCGTCAGATACACTCCAGGCTGTAAGAGTTGCACTGCAGTAATGGCACACCCGAGATTAAAGACCGCATCTGAACCTTCAAGGGAGTAGGGGATCATAGCTCCAGTGAGAACGATGATTTTTGAGTGTTCTGATCCCAAGGTGTTGGCAATGGTCGTTGCAGTGTTGCACATTGTATCGGTTCCGTGGATGACCACAATGCGGTCCTCTGGGCTATGGAGGCAAGAGTTGGCTATCTCTGTGCGTTGCTCTTCGGTCATGTAGAGACTGTCGACGGCAAGAGGACCCTCCAAGTGAACGGTCAAGGTACACCGCGCTTGCCCTAAAATTCTGGGTAGCTGACTCTCACGGAACGTCAATTCTCCGCTGATCGCATCGTATTGTTTGTCAAAAGTTCCACCGGTTGTAATGATTCGTAGCTCTTGTGCCATCCTCTCCTCCCTCAAGGAGAGTATCGATGCCAAGCGAGATAGTTGCAAGGGAAAAATATCTCGTAACCTCTATAGGTGCATCGAGAACCTCAACAGGGTCAAGGAAGGATCAATAATGTACAAGGTATTAGAACTACACAACAAAAATACACTATACTGGAAATCCGCGGTCTAACGATATGTATGATCCCGTCGAATCTTTTCTTGAGGGTTGAGTATGACTGTTCTGGTTCTTGAAGCAAGCACCTCTTCAGCGAAGGCTATGGTCATCGATACCGATACGTCGATAACCAACAGTGTTGTGAAGCCCTTTACTTTGCAACAGAGCAATAATGCCCTGAAAATCCTCGATTTGGTGTTACAAGCAGGTAGGGAGGTGCTTGCAGGCCATCAATCAATTGATGCCATTGCTCTGGGCAGTACATGGCATGGACTCTTGTTATGTGATGATTTGATGAATCCAATCTCTCCACTATGGACGTGGGCAGATGGGTTTGCTGATTCTATTTGTAAGAATCTGCGCAAAAATACCCGTTATACCCAAGATTTTTATATGGAGAGCGGTTGTACGGTCCACGCCTCATACCCCTTCTTTAAATTAAAGCACCTGTTGCAAACCAACCAATTAACCGAGCAGTACAGAATTGCCGACCAAGGGTCGCACATATTCCACGCCTTAACCGGTCAATGGGCAACTTCTCTGAGCATGGCTTCGGGAACTGGCTTTCTCAACCTTAATACTCGTTCATATTCTAGGCGAGTATATGATGAGCTTGGCCTCGACCAAGATCGACAACTTCCTGCACTCCAAGATCGAAAGTATTCAGCCCCACTTACCTCGCATGCCGCTACACTCCTTGGAGTGCAAAGCGGCATACCGGTGCTTCCCTGCTATCCAGATGGAGGATTGAATCAAGTAGGCTCAGGTGCCCTTGAAGGACGTATTATGACCCTCTCAATGGGCACCAGCGGTGCGATGCGTCTTTCGGTTACAGAGCCTAAACTCTCCCCAACTCAGAGTACCTGGTGCTATCTCTCTCCCAAAGGATATCTAGCGGGGGCAGCAACCTCTGGATGTAGCAATTGTGTCCAATGGGCAAAAGAGCGCCTCTTTGCCACTTCAGCAATCTTTGAGGAGATTGAGGCGCCTGTTCGTGCGTCAAACGCAGTACCAATTTTCCTTCCATTCCTCTTCGGTGAACGCTCACCGGGGTGGGATGCTGCTCGACGTGGTGGGTTCCTCAATCTACACGCTTCTCATAGTGCCCAAGATCAATACCAGGCAGTCTTGGAGGGGGTAATCTATAACCTCAAGCAGTGCTACAGTGAATTGCAAAAGAGTGCTGGACCTATCGATACCATTAAGCTATCGGGAGGTGTCCTGCACTCGGGAATCTGGAGTCAGATGTGCACCGACATTCTCGGAGCACCGCTGGCCATTGATGCTTCTGTCCAAAGCTCACTGATGGGAGGGGCGATTTTGGCCTTAGAGTTATTGGGCGATAAGATGCCATCAACGTTGGTACAAGATAGCGGTAGAACTATCTACCCAAATGAAGAGGTGCACGACCTCTATCAAAGGCGGTTTGAAGAGTACCTCTACTGGTATGAGAAGACAGCTTCGTATTAGGCTGCCGCCGGCGTTGCAACACTTCATCAAGACAAAAGTTTGATAGCAGAGTCTGCCAATATCAGCCCCAAAGAGCATTAACACTCTTTGGGGCTACCAACTTCTCTTCTTGTATTTGAAAAGACCTAGACCGAATAAATGGTCGAAGCAGTATCCCCTCCGCGACCGGTCCAGTTGGTGTGGAAGAACTCTCCACGCTTCTTATCAACACGCTCATAGGTATGGGCGCCAAAGTAGTCGCGTTGGGCTTGCAAGAGATTCGCCGGAAGCCGCTCGGTGCGGTACCCATCAAACCACGACAGAGCTGCCGAAAGCGATGGGGTTGGAATTCCTGCCATTGCAGCCAAGGAGACTACCTCTCTAAGGCTTTGATGGGTCTCTTTGAGGATTTGAGTGAAGTAGGGATCGAGAATCAGGTTTTGAAGATCCGGATTCTTCTTGAATGCTTCACTGATATTCCCCAAGAAGGCTGAGCGGATGATGCATCCACCGCGCCAGAGCAGGGCAATCCCACCTAAGTCTAAATCCCAATCATTCTCTTCGCCGACAGCTCTGATAAGGTCAAAGCCTTGGGCATAGCTGATGATCTTGGCAGCGAAGAGGGCATCTTCGAGCGTTTGAATGAAAGAAGCCTTGTCAATCTTTGGTTGAGGGATATCTAAAGCAAAGGTCTTTGAAGCCGCAATTCTCTCCTCTTTGAGAGACGAGAGGCTTCGAGCAAAGACCGACTCAACAATCAAAGTGAGGGGGACACCTGCATGGAGGGCATTGATTCCCGTCCACTTACCCGTTCCTTTCTGCCCCGCTGCATCGAGGATTTTATCGATAAGGTGGGTGCCATCCTCCTCTTTGTAGCCAAGGATATCGGCGGTGATCTCTATGAGGTAGGAGTCCAGCCGCCCTTCATTCCACTCTGTGAAGACGGTGTGCATCTGGTCGTTGGAAAGACCGACCAATCGCTTAAGAAGGTCATATACCTCTCCGATGAGCTGCATATCTCCATACTCGATACCATTGTGTACCATCTTTACGAAGTGCCCAGCGCCGCCGCTGCCGACCCAATCACAGCACGGAATTCCATCAACATGGGCGCTGATAGTCTGTAGCATCTCTTTCACATGTGGCCACGCTTCTGTGGAGCCTCCTGGCATAATCGAAGGGCCTAAGAGTGCTCCCTCTTCTCCTCCAGAGACGCCAGTTCCGATATAGAGCAGTCCGCTCTCTTCAACTTTGGCCATACGACGTTGACTGTCCTCCCAGTTGGAGTTTCCCCCGTCGATGATGATGTCTCCCTTCTCCAAGAGGGGGATGAGGGCGTCGATCGTCTGATCGACGGGGTTGCCGGCTTTGACCATCATCATCACCTTACGCGGGGTAGCAAGAGCGGCTACTAGCTCCTCGATCGTGTGGAATCCGGTAATTTGTTTGTCTTTGGCGCGCCCCTGGATAAAGGCATCAACTTTGTCGGTAGAGCGATTGGTAACCGCTACACGGTAGCCTTTGCTCTCTAAATTCAGAACTAGGTTCTCTCCCATTACTGCCAGGCCGATAAGGCCAATATCTGCTTTCATCTTCTACCTCGTTATATCTATACTTCTATTATATTCTTCGTTTGGCGATTGCCGATCGCATCTTGTTCAGGTTCTCGACCCCTCGGTCTCCCAATTGTTCTAACACTTCAACATACAGCACATCGATGAGGACCAGTGCTATGATCCTCGCAGAGAAAGATTCAGCAATTACCGAAGAGCGGCCCGCACTCATTGGGATGACCACATCTCCCATCTTCGCCAGGGGAGAGCGAGGATAACTGGTAAGGGTGATGAGGGTACACCCATTGGCTTTCAACTCCTCGGCTAAAGCGAGAGTGTCGTGTCCGCTACCGGTATGACTGACCATCAGCGCAACATCGTGGGTACTCACTTGGCTTGCGAGCATCAGCTGTAGGTGGTAGTCACTGCTATAGTGACAGGAGATGCCAGTGCGAATCATCTTATGGTAGGCATCGCTGGCGGTGATGTTGCTGCCGCCCAGGCCCATCAATAAAAGAGAGCGTGCATTGCAGATCAGCTTTGCAGCCTCTTTGATAGCACCCTTGTCGATCAATGCGTAGGTCTCTTCGAGGTTTGTCTGGGTGTGTTTGAAGACCAGGTCCACAACATCCTCGCCCTCGTGGACCTCACTTTCGAAGAGTTGGCGGGTAGGGGGCACCATCTCTCGGGCTAAGGCAAGACGGAAGCGTTGAAAGCCCTCATAACCCAATTTCTTGGCAAACCGCACGATCGTTGACTCACTGATTCCGATCTGCTGGGCAAGCTCTTCGATTGAAGGGTTCACCGATTCGGTGGGGTGCTCGAGGATGAAGTCAGCGATCTGCTTCTCCTTGGCACTGAGGTCTTCATATTTGGTGCGTATCACATAAAGTGCGCTTACATATTGCATAGGTTGATGATACTGTGAAAAAAATATTCATTCAATAGGAATATAATTTCATTTTAAATGGATAAGAGTAGCACTGAGGCCTTGGCTCTGGTATTATAGAAAGGGGTGCTTACTATGAGGGTCGTTGGAGTCCACTACAAACGATGGTCCTATCTCGACTATGATCCGGTGACATTTATTGTTGCAGCTCGAGCCCTTGGATATGATCAGCTTGAACTTGATGCCCCCAAACTCCTAGAGATGAGTGTCTTAGGTCGAACGCGCCTTGGCTTTGAGGCGCGTACCCATCGCATCGATCTGAGCTATACGTGGGCACCAAACTGGGAGAATGACCTGGCCTCCTTGGATGAACAGAAGAGAAGGGAAGCACTTACGTACGCCATTGAGCTGGTCAAAGTGATCGGGCAGATGGGAGGCGGTTCATTCAACGGTGCCTTCTATGCAAGCTTTCCGCCTCGATGGGAGTTGATACAAAGACGTCACGCCCTCATCGGACAAGCGGTGAAGTCGATCAAGAGCCTCGCTTCTGAAGCTGAGCAGTACGATGTGATGCTGCATATCAAGCCGATTAACCGGCGCGAGCACTTTCTCATCTCCACCGTTGATGAGGCGCTCTCCTTCATCCAGGCAGTAAATCATCGCTCTTTGGGACTGGATCTGGATACCTATCACCTGAGCATTGAAGAGCCTTCGATTGGTGAGGCGCTGAATAAGGCAGGCTTCTCACTGAAGACGCTCCATATCCGTGAAGAGGATATGAATCCCCTTGGAGAGGGTTCTATTGATTGGTCGCTCGTTCGTCAAAGCTTGGACGCAATTCATTATGATGGACCGCTTATCCACAATCCGACGGTCACAGTGCCGGCAGTCGATCGTCCATATGAGTCCAACCATATTCGATCGCTCTTAGTTGATTGACCCTCTTACTGTAACAGCGAAGAGGGGGAGACGCCCCAGTGTTGTCTAAAGAGGCGGCTGAAGTAGTTGGTATCGACAAAGCCGGTAGCCTCGGCTACCTCTTTGACAGAGGCTGCTCCCGCTTTGAGTAGCTGGTGGGCTCGCTCCATCTTCTTGGTATTCACGTACTCAACAAAGGTTGCTCCAAGATAACTTTTACAGAGTTTAGAGAAGTACTTTGCGTTAATCCCGACCAAAGAGCTGACCTCTTCGACTGAGTGAGGGATTTCAATGTGTTCGTCAATGTAGCGGCTGACGTACGCAAAGGCACGCTCGTATCGATCTCGTCGATCGGTCTGTACGGCCAAAGCGGCGAGGTCAATCAAATCCATCAAGAAAAACTCCTGCTCCATCACCGAGTTTTTAGGAACGCGGCCGATGGAGAGCAGGGAGATGTTCTTTCCCACCTCATAGGTGAAGAGGGTGAGCGCTTCGCCCAACTCTTCGATTGCCTGCTCCTCGTCCATGGCATGGAGGAGCCGGTCGATGAGCAGGTGGGCCGTCGAGCGAGCTTGGGAGGCACTGCCCTCTAGGGTATGACCGACAATCTCTTGGATGAGAAGATGGTTTTGATGTTGGTCCAAGGGGCTGAGCAATACGTCACTGTAGCGCTGTAGACCAAGGTGTTCGCTCTGTGCCCAGTTGAAGGCGATGGAAGCAGTAGAGATTGAGTGAGGAATCTCCACTAAGGCAGTGAAGGGGACTCCACTGCCAATGGTGGTGAGATTCATTTGCTCCTGGAAGGAGATTTGCTCGATGATCTTCTCTGGCTGGTCGGTGAAGAGTAGGGCGGTGGTACGGTCGGGGGAGGGGAAGTAACAGACTTGGGTGTTGAAGGGGGAGAAGAAGTGGCGTAGCTGTCCTTCATCGAGGCCCTGGATGATCAGGGCAATGCCTTGACGGTGTCGAATACCTTGCAAAGAGAAGTAGTTCTCCATCACCTCCTCCTCAACTCGGCCATATTTGAGGGCGGCAAAGAACTCACGACTGAAGAGGTTGAGAGCTTGTTTCACCTGGTCGTCTTGCAGCGCTTTATCCTCTTTGCGCCGATCGAGCTGGGCAATTAAGCGATCGAAGAGATCGTAGACCTCCTTGCGTTGCACCGGCTTTACCAAATACTCGCTCGCACTTAGTCTGATAGCTTGCTGGGCGAACTCAAAGGTCGACCAAGCGGTGAGAAAGACGATCTGGCACTCACTGTTTTGCTCACGGATGAGGCGGGCGGCCTCAATGCCGTCCATGCCGGGCATACGGATGTCAAGAAAGACAATATCAGGTCTATGGCGGTCACTGAGCTGCACCGCCTCATATCCGTTTCGCGCCTTGATGAGACGCAGCGGTAGTTTTGCCCGCTTGATAAGCAGCTCGATGGCATCGAGCTCTAGAGGTTCATCATCCGCTATGAGCAACGTGTACATCGACTTTGCCTCCACTGCGATAGGGAAGGGTGAGCGTCACTCGCGTCCCTCCGGCCTCAGAAATTCGCTCTACCTCTACCGATGCCTTTCTCTTGTAGTAGAGCTGCAGGCGATCGGTGATATTCTTAATCCCTATGTGTTCGCGCTCTTTCTTTGGACTTTTTTTGAACCATTCAAGGTCGATACCCACCCCACTATCCTCGACGGTCAGCATGACGGTCCGTCCTTTTCTGGTTGCGGTAATTGAGACTTTGCCGCCCTCCACTTTGGGCTCAAGACCGTGGATCATCGCATTTTCAACAAAGGGCTGGATAATCAGTGGCGGTATTCTCACCTCATCGAGGGCGGGGTCAGCTTCGATAGTGAAGGAGAGGCGCTCTTTGAAGCGATACTGCTGGATCGTCAGGTACTTACGAACAAACTGCAGCTCCTCTTTTAAGGTGACGTCGTCTTGGTGCTGTAGGGTATAGCGAAAGATTGAGGAGAGGGTATCTAAAAGATCGACGGTGGTATTAGCTCCCTCAAAGAGGGCAGTGCGGCTGATGATGTTGAGAGTGTTGAAGAGAAAGTGGGGGTTGATCTGACTTTGCAGGGCATTGTAGCGGGCCTTCTCCAGTTCACGGGTGGTCTTTATTCGCTCAATCTCCTGAGAGTGCACTCGCTTCTCCAGAAGAGCGTTTTGTTCAATCATCTCCATCCGCTTGCGTAGGCTGTCGCGCATCTGGTTCATCGATTGCTCCAGGTATTGCAGTTCTGCCGGCCCTTCGATGGGGATTTGTGGGCCATCGAACTCACCGTGGATAATCTGGCGGGCTGTGTCGACCATCGTAGAGACCGGGCGGACCAGGCGCATCGTCATCTCATAGGTTGCGATGGTGTAGATGATAGCGATGAGGATGAAGAGGAGGGCAGAGATTCCTCGGTAGTTGAGGATCATGTGTTCGGTGGCAAGAATCCAGGCGATATCAGCGCTGACGATTTGAGGCAGATATTGGTTGATCGCATAATCTTGCAGGTAGGAGTAGACTCGGTCGGTGGTGTAGAAGCGGCTAAAGTACTCAAGGTTCTCCTCACTTCTCTCCATCGTAAGCAACGTTGCCAAATTCTCATCGATGAATTGCAGGCCGTTGGCAATTCCTTGTTGGATGAAGTAGCGGCGGCTATCGCTGTCAAAGTCGACCGCGAGGCGGTGCAGGCTGATCTGCAGCTCTCGTCCTAAAATCGCCAGTTCAGAGAGCAGTTGTTCTTGTTCGCCAGAGTCTTGCTCTGCGGTAATGAGGCCAAAGAGCTGGCGATGTTGGCTCAGCTGTCGGCTGAAGGTGTTGACCGCTTCGTATTGGGAGTTCCGACTTTGCATCTGCGCAAGGAGGTTAAAGAGCACGCTGAAGAGGATCACCGTCGCGATTAAAATAATGGCCAACATCCCAAGGTTGTAGGATAATAACCACCCTCTGAGTGTCCCTCTTTGATCTTTTGCGCTACGCTTCATACGCCAACGATATCCTAGGCCTAGCGGCTTTGCAATAGGGGTGAAAATGTATTCAATTTTGCTCTTTCTAGCAGAAAAGGGAAAAAATAGCGGAGTATTCCCTCTTTTTCTGGCTATCGGCTTCTCATTCGGTGACCCATACTACAGGAGAAAACACTTTGTTCCTTAAGGAGGAACCCATGAAAAAAGTACTGTTAACCATTATGGTGGTCACCCTGCTTATCGCTCCGGCATTTGCAGCAGGTGGTCAAGAGAAAGCTGCTGGGGAGAAGCAAATCGTACTTCGCCTGGCAGACAACCAGCCCATCGGATATCCTACAGTCCTCGGTGATGAGGACTTTGCTCGCCGTGTGGGAGAGTACAGCAATGGCAGGATCAAAGTCGAAGTCTATCCACAAGGACAGCTTGGCGATGAGAAGAGTGCCATTGAGCAGGTGCAGTTTGGCGGCATCGACTTTACCCGTGTCTCCATCTCCCCGCTCTCGGACTTCCAGCCGCTGCTCAATGCCCTGCAGATGCCCTACCTCTACCGCGATGCCGACCATATGTGGAAGGTCCTCAATGGTGAGATCGGGGACTACTTCCTCAACTCGATGACCGAGAAGGGGTTTGTGGGATTGGTCTACTACGACAGTGGTGCACGTAACTTCTACACCACCAAGAAGCCGATCTACACCGTCGCAGATATGCGCGGTCTGAAGATTCGCGTCCAAGAGTCCTCTTTGATGATGGGCTTGGTCCAAGCACTCGGTGCAGTTCCGACTCCAATGGCTTATGGGGATGTCTACAGTGCCCTGCAAACCGGTGTTATCGATGGCGCTGAGAACAACTGGCCATCCTACGACACCTCCAGCCACTATGAGGTCGCCAAGTATCTCTCCATCGATGAGCACACCCGTGTCCCTGAGATGATTATTGCCAGCAAGATCACCATGGATAAGCTCAGCGCCGAAGATCAAGAGATCATCAAGCGTGCAGCTCGTGAGAGTCAGGCAATCCAGATTCAATCGTGGGCTGAATATGAGGAGATGAGTGAGGCGAAGGTTCGTGCAGCCGGATCGCAGATCAATAAGATCAACGACCAAGCTGAGTTTGCCGCAGCCATGGCTCCCCTGTACCAATCAATGCTCAATGCTGAGCAGAAGGATTGGATTGAGAAGATCAAGGCTGTTAAATAGCAGCATCCAAAGCCTGAATGCGCGGTGTGGGCAAGCCTGCACCGCGTCATCATTACAATCTGGAGGTATCCATGGAGCGGTTCAAAGTTGTACTGGACTCCGTCTTTTCCTGGGTTCTCAAATTGGCCATGGTACTACTGGTGGCGATGGTTGTCATCGTCTTTACCAACGTAGTACTGCGCTACGGATTCCACTCAGGGGTCCGTTGGGCCGAGGAGATGAGCCTGGTCATTGTTATCTGGTTTACATTCATCTCCATGGCCCTCGGTGTCAAGGAGAACCTACATATCAACATCTCCCTGCTTCCCCGCAAGCTTGGGCATAACTTCTTCGTAGCCCTGAATGTCTTGAAGAATGGCCTGCAGGTTTTCATCGGGGCTGTCTTGTTGATCTATGGGTGGAGACTCACCCTCAATGGGGCGAAGAGTCGGTTGCCGGCAACCCACCTGCCCAACTCGATCAACTACCTCGTTCTGCCCATTGTAGGGGTCTTTATCATCCTCTATGCCGGCCTCTATCTCATCGGGGACTTCAAACAATTCAGAGGTAGGAGGGAGCGAATATGATGAATACACAATTTGCAACCTTCCTGCTCATCGGCTCGTTTGTCGGACTCTTGATCTTCAAGTTCCCGATTACTTTCAGTCTTTTCGTCTCCTCGCTCTTCACCGCGATCTACCTGAAGATTCCCCTGATGTCGATCGTCCAGCGCCTTGTCAGCGGGGTGAACTCTTTCAGTCTCTTGGCGATCCCGTTCTTCATCCTCAGCGGTGAAATCATGAGCCAAGGGGGAATTTCTCGGCGCCTTGTAGGCTTTGCCAACGCTCTCATCGGATGGGTACGTGGAGGCCTCGCTCAGGTGAATATTCTCGCCTCGATGTTCTTCGGCGGTATCAGCGGCTCGGCAGTAGCGGATGTGAGCTCCATCGGTGCGATGTTGATCCCGATGATGGTCGATGACGGGTATGACGCAGACTTCTCTGTAGCCGTTACTGTCACCAGTGCCTGTCAGGGTGTCTTGATCCCGCCCAGTCACAACATGATTATCTTTGCCATGGCAGCAGGGGGAGGGGTCTCGGTTGGAAAACTCTTCCTCGGTGGCTTAATTCCCGGTGTGGGTCTTGGCCTACTCTTGATGATTCCAACAGCAGTTCTTGCCTACAAGCGTGGCTATCCTAAAGAAAAACCCTATGGGTGGAAGAAGAGCCTCAAACTCGCCCGCGATGCCTTTTTCGGCCTCTTCACCATCATTATCATCATGGGAGGGGTGATCAGCGGTATCTTTACCGCAACCGAGTCTGCCTCGGTAGCTGCGGTCTACGCGTTCATCATCACCTTCTTTGTCTATCGAGAGATCCCGCTCAAACAGATGGGCCCAATCCTTGCCAACTCGCTGAAGACACTGGCGATGGTGATGAGCCTCATCGCAGCGGCCTCCTCGTTTGGGTACTTGATGGCGTACCTGCGAATCCCCCAGGCAGTCACCAACGGCCTTCTGTCGATCACCGAGAACAAAGTTGCCCTGCTCTTGATGATCAACCTGATGCTCTTGGTGCTGGGAACGGTCATGGACATGGCTCCTTTGATCATCATCACCACCCCCATCCTCTACCCGGTGGTAGTAGGATACCTCGGGATGGATCCAATCCAGTTTGGTGTGATGTTGATCCTCAACTTGGCCATCGGTCTGACCACCCCACCGGTAGGATCGGCGCTCTTTGTCGGCTGCTCGATTGGGAAACTTTCTATCGAAGAGGCGACGAAGGCAGTCTTGCCCTTCTATGCGGTGATGGTCCTCGACTTGATACTGGTGGCCTTCATTCCTGCATTGACGCTCTATCTGCCTAGTGTGATGATGTAGGTCAAATGCAAATAATAACTGCCCTCACCATAGGCTGAGGGCAATTATTCTGTCTTCTATGGTAAAACGGGTGTAGGATATAAAGACCCTGAGTTCCGCAGCAGAATCCTCTGTTTTTAGGCGTAAATAATTGCACCCAAACAATATGGGTGCATCCAAATAATCCAAAATATGTAGTACAGTAGGGCAGGCTCAGAAAGATCTTTTACCAAAGGGCCCCTTATTGTTGCTTCGTCTGGTTGTTGAGGCTCCTCACATCCTGCTTGCTGAAGAACATGCGCGTCATGTCGATCCCCGTGGCGATGCCGATGCGATCCAGCACCCGGTCGACGAATGTGCTCATATAGATGTTGGATTCCACATGCACCAATTGTGCCCGCCTCAGCGAACCGACGATCTGCTCATGGGAGATGGTGTTGCCCAGCTCCTTCACCTCAAGGATCCGTAGCAGCAGCAATGAGACGAAGCAGGTCAGCAGGTGTGCCTCCATGCTGTGGGGCATGCGCACATACATGGGGCGGGTGGCCAGCACGGACTTGGTGATCTTGAAGCTCTCCTCGATCCTCCACAGCCCCGGTACATCTGAACGATGTCGGCCGCCGTGACGGTGCGGTTGAGCTCGAAGAGCTGGTCATAGGTCCTGAAGCGAGCCGTGCCCTCCCATGGCCTCTCATTGGGGGCTACTCCCACCACGTTGGTCTCCAACAGGTAATAGCCGTCATACCGCTCATCCCGGGCGATGGCCTCCTGGCGGTCGATCCTCGCCCTCATCGAGGACTAGCGGTTCCAGAAGGCAACCTCGAGCTTGGAACCATCGGCTTTGCCCCAAGGAGTTGCTCGCCCTCCAGTACAATGCCGCACCCCTGCTCATCGGCAAGGGACTTTGCCGACACCTCCCCCAGGCTCTCCTCATACCCGCGCAGGTCGAGGACCCACCCCTCGGTCTCCCTGTCCACCATCCTGACACTCCTGGCGATGATGTAGCCCTGCCGTGGGGCCAGCACGTTGCAGATGCTCGTTCCCCCGCTCGCCCCCTTGTCGACGACGTAGATCATCTTGTTTAGCCCCAGGTTCTCCTTGGTGTTGCCTGATCATCGACACGAAGGTGCTCACGTCATTGGCATTGCCGGGGAATATGCCGTAGGAGACCGGGATGCCCTCGCGGTCCATGAACAGGCCCATCGATCTCGAAGTAGAAGTTGGTCACATCGTAGTACAGCAGGGAGGTGTCGCGGCCCCATTTGGCCCGGACCTGCTTGTGCAGGTGGCGCACCAGGTCGGCGCTGTATTCGCTGAGGAAGGGGAAGGAGCGGTACACGTCGTCGTCGGTGATGGGCGAGCTTCCCAGCATGAAGCGCTCGCGCATCCGCCAGGTGGCCAGCGTCGAGTCGGGTGTGATGATCCTACCGAAGACCAGCAACTGTCACTGCGGAGCTGTGGAGGGTTTCTAGGGGGTTTGAATTGATGTGATTGCGTTTGCGGTGTTGACTTGAAAAGACAAAAGACATAACATACGAACAAAGATACATTATAGTACAAACAACTTGCTCTATGGGCGTATGCATAAAAATGGCAGGTTGAGGAGGATCTTATGGGAAAATATACACCGGCAAAAGAGCCTACGATGTACTTTATCGGGGTTACAACCGGTAAATCATCAATCATGAAGGTTTTTCCACGTTGGATGGAGCACTTAGGAATAGATGCAACGATACAGGGAATGGATTTTGCGCCACGAAGTGAGCCGGCTGCCTACCGAGAGGCAATCTCCTTCATCAAAGAGGACCCACTCTCTGCCGGTGCCCTGATTACTACCCATAAAATCGAGGCCTACCAGGCCAGCAAGGATCTTTTTGAAGGTGCCGGGGAATATGCTCAATTGTTGGGTGAGGCAAGCTCGGTAAGTAAGCGTGGCAATGAGCTTTGGGCACATGCCAAAGATCCAATTACCAGTGGACTTTCCCTCGAAGCATTTATGCCTAAGGGGCATTGGAAGAACAGCAACGGGCATATATTGCTGTTGGGAGCAGGGGGAAGTTCTTTAGCTCTCACCTTGTATTTGGTCAACAAGGCCAAGGTTGACAACGATGTACCGAAGAAGGTGGTGGTCACCAACCGTAGCAGTGGACGCCTGGAAGAGATGAAGAACATTCACAGTAAGCTGAACTTGCCCTTTGAGGTTGAGTACCATCTCTGTCCGACTCCCGAGCAGAATGATGTGATAGTGAACTCCCTGCCTGCCAGCTCCTTGGTCATCAACGCCACAGGTTTGGGGAAAGATGGTCCCGGCTCCCCGATTACCGAAGCTGCCATCATGCCCGAAAATGGTTATGTGTGGGAGTTTAACTATCGTGGTGAGTTGCTCTTCCTCGATCAGGCAGAAGAGCAGCGCGAAGAGAAGAATTTGATCATTGAAGATGGATGGGTATATTTCCTTCACGGGTGGACACGGGTCATTGCAGAGGTGTTCCACATTGATATCCCCACAGAGGGGCCTGAGTTTGAGAAACTCAGTCAGATAGCAAGAGAGACAAGATAAAATTTGAGGAGATATGATGAAATCAAAAGTTTTTGACTTTAACCTGGATACTGGGAAGTTGCCTGAATCTGTACAACCGGCGCTTAAACGCCCACTTTCTAAGATAAAGGACATTTTCTATGACACTGCAGCGGCAGAAGACCTGTTACAGAAAGGTGATCCGGTGGTGTATGAGTTTTATGACCTTGGAATCCCTGAGACAGCCGAGGATTTGGCTTTCGGAACGAGTATCCTCTATCCAGGAACCGTAGGTGATGAATTTCATATGACCAAAGGACACTTCCATACCTTGCTCGAGACAGCTGAAATCTATTATTGCCTCAAAGGCTTTGGGATGATGATGATGGAGAGCCCTGAAGGGGATGTGGAGTATCAATTGATGAAACCGGGTCAGGCGGTATATGTTCCGGGTAGGTATGCGCATCGCTCGATCAACCTTTCTGCTGAAGAGACGTTGATAACTTTCTTTACGTTCCGCGCTGATGCCGGCCATGATTATGGAACCATCGAGGAGAAAGGTTTTAAGAAACTCGTTGTCAAAGACGGAGAGAGCTGGAAGATCATTGATAACCCACATTGGGTGGATAAATAAGAAATAAAAGGTAACGCAATGAGAGGAACCATCCTAGTTACACCACGGTCGCTCTCCAAAGAGGGACATCCCGAGCTAAAAAGACTTACAGATGCGGGGTTTACCATCAAGACTCCGTGGCCTGGAGTGCAACCAAGCGAAGAGCAATTGCTACAGGAGTTGCCATTGTGCGTTGCGTACTTAGCAGGGGTGGAGAAAATCTCTCATCGCGTGCTGACTGCTGCTCCAAATCTGCAAATCATCAGCAGGTTTGGAGTAGGCGTAGACAACATTGATCTTGCAACAACCAAAGAATTAGGTATTGAAGTGGCAGTTGCCACAGGAGCAAACTCACAAGGTGTCGCTGAACTGGCTCTTTCGTTGATCTTTGACGGTATGCGCGCCATTGCTAAGAGCAATGCTATCTTGAAGACGGGGCAGTGGAAGCGTGAGATGGGCATGGAGATTGCGGACAAGACGCTGGGTATTGCCGGATGTGGGAATATTGGGAAGCGATTGGCAAACTTGGCTCTTGCCCTAGGCATGCGCGTGATTGCTTACGACCTATATGAAGACCCATCGATGGCAAAAAAAGAAAACTTCTCTTATGGTGATTTGCCAACGTTGCTCAGCCAATCGGATTTTATTTCATTGCATACACCGCTAGGGAATCAGCCGCTGCTCAACAAGACGTCATTGGGTCAATTGAAAGGATCGACTGTTATCGTAAATACTGCTCGAGATGGATTGATCGATCACTTGGCAATGTTAGAAGCTTTGGATGCAGGTTTAGTGAGCACTTATTTGACTGATGTTTTCGATGTCGAACCGTTGGTTCTCAATGAGTTATACTGTCATGAACGGGTAGTATTGACCCCCCATATTGGAGGGTATACCAAAGAGAGCGTGGCTCGCACTGTTGAAATTGCGGTCGATGCAATTCTAGATTTTTTTACTGAATAGGGATAATGGTATGAACTATGGAAAACTTGACAAAGAGATTGGTACATTGAAACTGGTGCCGGTCATAAAATTGGAGAAAAGTGAATACGCGCTACCGCTGGTAGATGCTTTGCGTGACGGAGGATTACCAGTAGCCGAAATCACATTTCGTACCGCCAGTGCAGCCAAGTCAATTGAACTTGTGCGTAATAAGCGCCCGGAGATACTCGTAGGGGCGGGTACTGTCCTAACCGTTGATCAAGTGAAGCAGGCCGTCGATAGTGGTGCGATGTTCTTGGTTAGCCCAGGATTTAATACAAAAGTTGTAGATTTTTGTGTATCTCATAACCTACCTATCTTTCCTGGAGTAACTACACCGACCGAGGTAGAGCTTGGTCGAGAGTTTGGTTTGAAAACCTTAAAATTCTTTCCAGCTGAAGCCAGTGGAGGAATAGAAAAGCTCAAAGCAATGGGCGCTGTCTATGATATCCAGTTTTTGCCAACCGGCGGTATTTCTGAGAATAACTTGCTCTCCTATCTCAAGCTTTCAAATGTGCTTGCTTGTGGGGGATCGTGGATGGTTCAGTCAAATCTTATTGCAGCTGAAAAATTTAATGAAATTAAAACCATTGTGGAAAGAGCTGTTGCTTTGGTGAGGAGCGTGTGAAAATGGGTACATTATCCTTGCGACCCGCGCTTCAGAGTTTACCAGCATGGTTGAATGAACTGTCTATACCACTCACAGCGGATGGGGTTCAATTTGTATGGGTTGGTCAAGCGGGGTTTTTATTTAAGACTGCTACCACTGCCATAGGAATTGATCTGTATTTAAGCGATTCACTGGCGAATAAATATAGAGGGTCATTGTTTCCCCATAACCGGATGATAGATTCCCCCTGTCGAGGCAGCGAGTTGTTAGCATTGAACTTTGTTCTGAGCACCCACGGTCACACAGACCATCTTGATCCAGATACCCTTAAGGAAATCTTCCAAAGCGGTGACAAGGTTCAACCAATGCTGGTCTGTCCACGATCTGAAATTCTCAAGGCCAGTGAACGTAACGTACCAGTGCAACGAATCGTTGGTCTTGATCATGGTGAGTGCTATGCTCCGCATTCCGGTATTGCCATCCAGGCAATTGCCTCAGCACATGAAGAGCTGCAAATAGATGAGTGGGGGAACAACTATTTTCTTGGCTATATTATTGAAGTGGGAAGATTGCGGGTATACCATTCTGGCGACTGTATTCCATACAAGGGTTTATCATCTGTCTTGCGTTCACATGACATTGACATAGCTTTTCTTCCAGTCAACGGTAGGGACTCATATCGGAGGGAACATGGTATTGCTGGCAATTTTACCGTTGAAGAGGCATTGCTCCTTTGTGCAGAAGCAAACATCCCTTATCTTGTCCCTCATCATTACGGAATGTTCGATTTTAACACAATTTCAGTGCAGGAGATTGAAGACGCTATCCACAGAGCGGCAATCTCCTCAGTAGAGGTGGTAATGGTCGAAGTAGGTACAGTTATGGATATTCGTGTTAACTGACCGGTAAGAATTGAAAAATATTATTGATAGAGAGAAGGTACAACACCTACAATGATGTATACTTCATGACAAAAATTGGTAGTAAGGAGAAGTATATGCAGGATTTTTTGCTCCTGAAAAAGGAGATTAACAAAAACATACCGATTCCATTGTATTACCAGTTAAAAGAGATTTTACTCGAGTACATTGAGAATGCTAACGACCATGCAATTCTTCCAACCGAAAATGAACTCTGTGAATTCTATAATATTTCTCGTTCTACGGTCCGTCAAGCAATGGGTGAACTCACAGCCGAAGGGTATATAGTTCGTCAGAAGGGAAAAGGGACGATGATTTTGCCACGAAAAATCAAACAAGATTTTTTGGTGGAGCTCAAGAGTTTCAACAATGAGATGTTGTTTAAGGGGCTACGACCCAAGACTGAAATCATCAGCAAGTCGATAACCACTGCATCGGCGAGTGTGCAGAAGGCACTCAACCTCAAAGATGGAGCCGCTGTGGTTCATCTGGTTCGATTACGCAGCATTGATGAAAAACCGCTTGTCCTGGTAACAACGTACTTGCCTGCCCTCTATAACAATCTTTTCGAGATTTTAGATGAGGATCTGGAACATGAGTCGATGTATTCATTGATGGAGAATAAATACGCAACATCCATTATTGCAAGTAAACGGATTTTAGAAATTCGGGTTGCAGGAGATTTTGAAGCACATCATCTAGAGATTGAAAAGGGGTCACCACTACAGTATATTGAGACCGTCTCAAATGATGCAACTGGCAATTGTGTTGAGTTCTCTAAAGCTTTTTATAGAGGCGATTACAGTAAGTTCTATATCGATACGGTAAGAAGGCCCGTCAACTCTTAATGGTATTTTAGTTCGTGTTGAGGTGAAGGGGCTCGTGAAATTGAACCCTTTGGCAGGCTCGAGGCACTGAAGAAGACCATCACTTAAAAAATGCTAATTTTCTAAAAATGTCGCGAAAAGTCGGTTGAGGCATATCGTATTCTTCTTTTATTTTTCATTCATTGAATGGAAAATGATCACAGAACTTTTCCATTGTCTGAAGATACGCCTCATATGCATTCAGTCTCTTCTCAAAGAAAGGATAGCGTGAAGAGGGGGCAGTAATCTCTTCTCCATGGAAAATCCACTCATTTGTCGCTTTGAGAAACGAGTCCTTGAGCCCAATCGCCACTGCAGCAACCATGGCAATTCCCAATGGGGCACCTTGGTTGCGTTTGATGCGTACCACCGGCGCTTGTAGGACAGCCGATTTCATAAGATTCCATGTCTCGCTGTTCTCGCCACCTCCGGTGATTCGGATCTCATTGATCTTCAAATCGGGCTGAAGCGCATTCACGGCTCGCTTGTACAGCCCGTACTCAAGGGCAACTCCTTCGAGAATCGCCCGATACAGATGTGGTTTGCCATGGTTCCATGAGAGACCGGCAAAGGAGCCCCGGAGATTGGGCTTTCCTGGCATGACACGGCCTGCCAAGTGAGGAATAAAGAGGGGAAGGGTATCAGAGTCAGCAATGTCCATTACTTCCTTTTCAATTTCGTGGAAGCGTTTTGGACCTGTCTCTCCTATGAACTGTTTGACAAACCATTCAGGGTTCATGCCTCCACCATTGATATATGCATAGGAGTAGAAAAGGTTATCAACGACCGATGCGCAGCACCCGAGGATCCCGTGTTGGGTGTCAGGGGTAAAGGTGCTGTGCGCTACTGCAAAAACGCTGGCAGTTCCGGCCACATCAACGCTGATCCCTGACTCAACCGCTCCGGTAGAGAGAAAACTTGCTACAGTATCGCCACATCCGGCTGCTACAGGGGTTCCGGCTGTCAGACCACAAAGTCCGGCAGCCTCTGAGCTGATAGTGCCCACTATGTCCGTTGAATTTACGATATGGGGCAGTTTGTTCATATCAAGATCAAAAATCCTACAAAGCTCCTCGTCCCAGATACCTTTGGCAGTATCGGAAAACCCTGAAAAGTGTAGATACGTTTTGTCAATGAAGCCTCGGTCTCCGGTCAGGTTGCAGAGGCGAGAAGCAACATACCCTCCCGGTTGCACGAACTTGGTGATTTTCTTATACACCTCAGGGTGTTCATGCTTCCACCACAGTTTTTTTGGTCCGTGGTTGATGCTGGGAGCCGTACCGGCCTTTTTAAGAATCCTATCAAAGGCCAGCTCTTTCATCATGGCGAGATAGGAAGTACAGCGATAATCAAGCCAGGAGTCATATGGGGTGACAGCCATTCCATCGCTACCGATGCCGATGATACCGGCCATTTGCCCATCGATTGCGAGAGCTGCGATTTGCTTTGGCTTTATTCCCTGCCTAGAGCCTTCTTCCAACAATGCCTTGATGACGCGCAGAGATGAAGCATACTGAAACTCGGGATCTTCGATAGTCACCCCGGGTTGTGGATGCATGAGATGGGAAGCTTCTCCCCACTCAGCGAGACAGAAACCATCACTTCTGAAGAGAGCCCCTTTGACTCCTTGGGTGCCAATGTCTATACCTATCAAATATGTGTTTTTCTCTGCCATGAAAACTCTCCTTGTTTAGAAGACAATGACTCGTTTCAATCCAATGCCACTCTGTGCTTCGAGAATAGCGGTAACGACCTCATCTACAGAGCTTTCTGCGGTAATCAAAGGTTTTACATTTAGCGTTCCCGCAGCTATGAGATCCAAACATTTACGATATTGATACAAGCTCTGCCTTGTAGTGCCAGCAACAAGCAACTGCTTGTAATGAATTTCGTTGGTATCCAATTTCACTACCGATTTGCCAGCAGGCAAGCCGCCGAAGAACATGACCCTGCCATTGAGCCCAACCAATGAGAAGGCTTGCTCTTGAATTGCTGCAACCGAAGCAGCAGTGATAACGAGATCAGCAAGCTTTCCCCGGTTCTTCTCAAGCAGGTCATGCATCAAATGCTCTCCTGCGCGTAGCGACTCAATACGTGGATCAATTGCGGTAGCAAGGTGCATCCTTTCCTCGCTGATATCACTGATAAAGACTTTGGTCGCCCCGGCCATCAATGCCACCAGGCAGTGCATGATTCCAATCGGGCCACTACCGATGACAACGACGCTGTCTCCAGGGTAGATGCCAATCTTTTCATATGCGTTGTAGACGCAAGAGAGCGGTTCAACCAAGGCAGCTTCCGAAAAAGAGACTCCCTCTGGGATGGGTGCCAAGTTTCCCTGGGTCACTGCGGCTTCGGGAATGCGGGTAAATTCTGCAAATCCCCCATCAACAGAGACTCCCAAAGCTTCTGAAGAGCGGCACATCTGGTTGTTACCGCTGATACAAATATCACAAATACCACACCCATAGTTGGGTGCGACGGCAACCCTATCTCCCTTCTTATACCCATGGACCCTGCTTCCCACCTCTTCGATGATTCCAGCGAATTCATGTCCGATGATACGAGGATTATTGGCATCTATACCGTCCTTGCCGTTGGTATAAAAACGAACATCTGTCCCACACACGAAGGCACTTTTTACCCGTACCAGCACCTCTCCGGGACCGATTGTCGGTATATTGGTTTCTCGAATCTCAATATGTTCTTTGCCTAATAATGTTACTGCTTTCATGATAAACTTCCTTCTCTTTTAATGCTGACCGGCCGATTTTCCCGAATTGAAATATTTCCTGCATTTACGACTCTGACAGCCTCTAGTCCATCTTGTCCTGTTACCAGTGGTTCGGTATCCTCAAGGATTGCTTTGATGAATTGAACATCTTCTTCCAAATAAGCATCCAAAAAGAGCGTCCGCCAGCTTTGAACATAGGGGGAAGCAATTCCATTGGGAGAAATGGTAAGAACCGAATGTTCCGTATTCCTTCCCACGTGAATGATCCCATGGGTGCCTAGAATCTCTGCCCGAGCATCGTAGCCATACTGGACTCCTTGTGCACCATCTAAAAAACCTTGTGCGCCATTGATGAATCTGGCACTCATAATGACATTATCATAAAAGTCCGGATACTTCTCTTTCGCTTCCGGGCTTCGATAATTCCCACCAATTGCATAAACTTCATCAATATAGCTGTTACTGAACCAATGAAGCGTATCAATATCGTGGCTGGAAACTTCAGCAAGAGGACCATTGCTCTGATCGATATCATACATCCAAGGCTGTGGAACACTCGGCCCATGGGTCACTGACTTCACCAGCACCACATCCCCGATGATCCCACTTTCAACTTGTTGCTTAGCATAGCGGAATCCCGCATCGAAGCGTCGCATGAAGCCAATTTGCAACTTTACATTGTTGTGCTTGGCGGTATCTATCATTTCCAAGCACTCAACTTCATTCATGGCCATTGGCTTTTCACAAAGGATATGCTTGGCGTGTGCTGCTGCATAACAGACGATATCACGATGTAATGCCGTAGGGGTAACGACTACTACAGCATCTACTTCAGGGTCTTCTATTGCACGGCGATAATCTGTATACGTTTTCTTTATGCCAAGCTCTTTGGAAGCTGCTTGTAAAGTTTCCTCTACGGGATCACAGAGGGCAACTAGTTGAGCCAGCTCGATACGCCGGGCAAAGTTGCGTGCATGGATCATTCCTGCTCTTCCTGAGCCAATGACACAAATTTTGATCATCCCTTCCTCCTTTGTTTGCAGTGCTCATGAATGTATCATAATGTATGCTTGTAAGTATATAAGTACATAGAAGGTAGATAATGTCAACACTTCTTTATCCTCTCTGATTAAGAGTGTACAAGAGAAATGGATAGAAATAAACATCCTGATAGGTTTTGCTCTTTTGGCCTGCCGATCCTATAAAACCTCTCAATGAGAGTTGTCATCTGTTGAGAAGTTTTAACGAAATATTTTAGATAATATCATTTAATATAACAAAATACATATCTATGAATAATCGCAGCGAGAGAATTTAGACCATAATAACCCGGTGATGATGCAGTGTCAATAAAACCAGTTCATTTTACAAAACCTTCTTTAGGGTGCTTACTATTTATATACACTAGGTTTTGAATCAAAACAATTTATCAGCGTTGAAACAGACAAACATATTGGTGAATCGTTGTGTTTATTTTTTAGAAACATCATCAAACGACAGAAAAGACCAACAAACGATCAAATAAAACTTGTGTTTAGAAATACCTGTGTTATACTTTTAGGTATCACTGCTTTGTCCTAAGGAGGAAATATGAAAAAGTTATTAGTAGTGTTCGTCATTCTTATGCTCGTTGTTGGAGTAACACTTGGCGCAGCAGGTGCCAAGGAGAAGGATGGCGGCGAATTTGTCGTAGGATTGTCCTGGAATGAGAAAATGCACGCGATGATTCAGGCTTGGGAAGATTATATGAAAACCTATAGTGCTGAATGGGGCGCAGAGAATGGGGTTACGTTCAAATGGATTGTGAATGTTGCAGATAGTGATTCATCTCAACAGGCATCAAACATTGAAGATTTGATTAGCCAGAATGTTGATGTGATAGTAGCACGTCCACACGATGCCGGTGCAATTGGTGCTTCGATCAGAGCAGCTGAGGAAGCTGGTATCCCATTCATTACTTTCGACCGCCCCTCTTCGACGAGAAAGCCCGCTGCCCACGTCGGTGCAGATTCATTCATGCAAGCTGTCAATACTGCAGAAGCAATGGCAAATTTACTTGTTGCCGATGGGGTTAAAGGTGTTGCAATTGAATTGATGGGAGATCTGAGAGACGTCAATGCCGTAAAGCGTTCCGATGGTTGGAAAGACGTAGAAGCAAAAAGAGGTGTTTGGAAAACTGTATTGCAAGTGCCGACCGAGTGGAATCCTGAGAAGTTCCGAAGCGGTACCGCAAATGCCCTGCAAGCACACCCTGAAGCAAACGTACTCTTTGTTGCCAGTGACTTCGCTTTTGACGCTGTCAAATCAGCGCTGGAGGATGCTGGTCGTTGGGCACCATATGGCGATCCAAGACACGTGTACATTGCAACTCAGGACGTCAATCCTCAGGCTCTAGAACCAATGGCAAAGGGATATATCGATGTCGGTGAGACCTATGACTGTTACTATCATGCTGTACAGCTTGTTGAAGTTATCGGAAAGATTGCCAAGGGCCAGAAGCTGGATAAGGATGAGTATCTCGTCTCAGGTAGAATGGCGACTCCTGCTAACGTCATGACAATGGAGTACATGTGGGCTCGTGATTACGAGGATTGATGGTACTTCAAATCTTGGTTGTGGTGTGCATATGCACACCACAGCTTTGTAGACTGGCTAGTAAAAAGTTGGAAAAATCAATATTCCAATGAACCGGGCATGAGTCTTGCCTTGTTGCGATGGCGATGGTTTACTCGCTGTGAATTACTCTGTAAATGATTACAGAATATCGTTTCGGTATACCAAAAATTTTGTGTTACGTAGCAAAAATAACATTATTATTGTGTGAACAGATTGAGGAGATTGGAGATGGATGGCACTCAGGTTGAGAAAAAGAAAAGTAACATAGAGAAATTATTTGAAGCGAATCTATTTCTGGTGTTGCCCTATATTATTCTGTTCTTAGTCTTGGCCGTGATGGGACTGACCTTACCCTATTTTTTTACATATAGGAATTTAATGAACATTCTACGACAAGCTTCCTCCCTCGCCATTATGGCGATGGGTGTTACGATTGTTCTTATCACCGGCGGCATGGATATTTCAATACCGGCAATAATGGCGTTCAGTGGTATTTTGGGTTCAATGTATATTGTGCAAGGAGGCTCAATTCTCCTTGGTGTGCTGATCATGCTCGGTGTAGCCACCTTCCTCGGAGCGGTCAATGGTATGGCAATTGCATATCTACGCATGGTTCCATTTGTTGTCACCCTTTCCATGCAGGCTATTGCCACAGGAGCTTCGGTTTGGATGACCAGAAACATCAGTATCTCCGGGCTTCCTGATAATTATGTGAATATCATTGCAGGAAGGACTTTTGGCATACCCAACTCAATTATTTATGTTTTGATCATTGGATTTATATTTTGGGTGATCATGAAGAAGGCCATGCCAGGAAGATGGCTTTTTTCTGTTGGCACCAATGTGAGAACTTCGAAGGTGTCGGGAATTCCAGGCGACGCGGTAATCTTTTTTACATACGTGATTTCGGGTTTTATGGCCGGAGTTGCTGCAATTTTTATTACCGCTAGACTTGAATCAGCTTCTCCCACAATGGGAGAGGAGGGGGTTGTGCTCAATGTAATTGGCGCGGCAGTTATTGGAGGTGCAAGCATCTATGGAGGAATCGGCACCTCCCTCGGTGCAATTTTTGGTGCTATTATAATGACTTTGATAACAAACGGCATGAATATGATGCACATTTCCTATCACAGTACTTTGATCGTAAAAGGTTTTGTAATAATCTTTTTTGTCGCATTTGATTCTCTGAAACGAGCAACAAAGGCGGTACGAATATGAACAGTTCGTTGTTTATGAAAATTGAAAATATCAGTAAATCCTTCCCAGGTGTCAAAGCACTCAATAGAATAGATTTAGAGCTCTATTCGGGAGAAGCGTTAGCGCTAATTGGTGCTAATGGTGCGGGTAAGAGTACACTGATGAATATCATTGGGGGTGTGCTGGAGAAGGATGAAGGACAAATATTTATTGAAGGGGCGGAAGTTCAGTTTAAAAGCCCGATCGATGCTCTCAGGCATGGGATTTCATTTGTGCACCAGGAAATGGCGTTGTTCCCCTCAATGACCATTGCCGAAAACATCTATCTGACAGATTTCCCACGAAACTCTGCAAGGGTTATTGAGAAGAAAAGAATGTATGAGGAGTGTCAGGCTATTTTATCGCGCCTCAGCGATACACTGAAGCCTTCGATGCGACTGGGAGACCTCAGTGCGGGCGACCAGCAAATGGTCGAGATTGCCAGAGCGTTACGGACCAATCCAAAACTCATTATTTTCGACGAGCCGACTTCATCGTTGACTGACACCGAGAAAAGGCGCTTGTTTACCATTATTGATAAACTGAAAACACAGGGCAGTGCAATCGTCTATATCACGCATATGCTCGATGAAGTTTTCACTGTATGTGATAAGGCGGTTGTCCTCAGAAATGGGGAAACCGTAGGTGGGGGAAAAATCAAGGATCTGGATTACCAAACCATTGTCAAACACATGATTGGTGAAAAACAATTGGATACTTACTTAAAATCAACCACACATGTCCAAGAAGAGAAGGCCCTTGAGGTAAGGGGCCTAGGATATGAAGGAGTGCTCTCTGATATCAGCTTCAATCTCCATAAAGGAGAAGTCGTTGGCTTGTGGGGATTACTCGGTGCAGGACGATCGGAGCTTATTCGCTCATTGGTAGGCCTTGACCCAATTCAAAAGGGTGAAATATACCTTCGGATCGACAGTGAAATGAAAAAAGTCAAACCGAAGGAAGTGCATAAACAAGTAGGGATTGTAACTGAAAACCGTCGACTAGATGGCCTATTGCTACCGATGTCCGTACGAGAAAATATGTCACTGGCAAATTTACCCAGTTTTTTGAACAAAATTGGACTTATTGATACGAAAAAGGAGTCGAAAGAGGCTAAAAAGTATCGAGACATGATGTCCATCAAGATTTCCAGTGTAGAGCAACGGTGTGAAACACTCAGTGGGGGTAACCAACAAAAAGTTATCATCGGCCGCTGGCTTCAACGTAATCCTGAGATTTTTTTACTCGACGAACCTACAAGAGGACTTGATGTGGGTGCAAAAGCAGAAATACATCAGTTAATCGAAGATTTTGTTTCCCGGGGAGCGGCAGTGTTGGTTGTTTCGTCGGATATTGATGAAATCATGGCGTTGAGTGACCGATTTATCGTCTTGCACCAAGGTAGAATTGTAACAAAATTAGACCGAAATGCGACGAAAACAGAATTGATGAGTGCTGCTACTGGCATAATTGAGGAGCGTTGAAAATGAATATAACTTTCGAGAGAAGAAATTTGAGGCAAATCATTCAGTACTATGGCTTCCCAATTATTTTAATTCTTGTACTTATCTTTTTAGCCGTCAGTACACGTAACTTCTTCACCCTTCGCAACATTATGGGTCTACTGCACTCTTCTGCCCCTATCATGATTACCGCCTCGGGGTTGGCCTTGGTCGTGATGAGTGGAAATATTGATATTTCCATTGGCTCGATCACATTTTTGTCATCGACGATTGCTGCCGTTTTAATTGTAAGGCTGGGAGTCTCACCAGTGTTGGCAGTCCCTCTGGTATTTGTAACGGGCGCAGCATGTGGAGCTGTCACGGGCTTGATTGTTACAAAACTGCGGATGAACCCACTCATTGCGTCGATGGGAATGCTCTTCATTTTGCGTGGCTTTGCCCTACGGCTTACAGAAGGTCGAGTTATAAGCTTACCCGATGCGTTCAGAAATTTTGGAAATCTTAAAATTGGGTTTGTGTATGTGGATGTGATTATCGCGATAATATTCATCATTTTTGTTCACCTCTTACATACCAAAACTTCTTTTGGACGAAACATCATGGCAATTGGAAACGACCAAAAAGCAGCACAAACGATCGGGATCAACACAGACAAAGTCTTGTTCTTTTCCTTTGTGCTATCAGGTCTCTTTGCAAGCATCGGTGGGTTCTTCAACGCAATGCAGCTCGGTGGGGTGACGCTCCACATGGGCCAGGGTTTGGAGTTTACCGGTATCGCTATGATTGTGGTTGGAGGAATAAGCCTTTTCGGAGGAGAGGGTAGTATTATACCTGGGTTCATATTGGGAGTGTTTACCCTGAACCTGATTGAAAATGGACTGAATCACTTAGGTGCTTCTCCATACGCATATCCCTTCTTCCGTGGTGGTGTAATATTTGTAGCGATGTTTGCCGATACACTGAAAGCAAGAGTGAGAAGAAGAGGAACAAAAACCCAGGAAACAGGAGAGAGTACGACATGAGAAAGATACGAGTAGGATTAATCACATTTTCAGATGGACGCGATTATATCCATGAAGAAATGCTTGAAACCAATTGGGGCTATCAAAAAGATATTAGCAAGGCTTTGAACGCAACCGGCTATATTGAAGTAATTGAAGCGCGACAAATAATCAATACTTCGGAAATTGCAGTGAAAGAAGGCAAATATCTCGCACAGAAAGATGTAGATATCACAATCTGTAATTATTCGATTTGGTGCTATCCGCACTTGACAGTTATGGCCACAAAATTTGCCCCAGGACCATACATCATGTTCTGTAACCTTCACCCTTCCAAGTGCGGAATGGTTGGGATGATGGCCGGCGCCGGTGCGATGGATCAAGTGGGAAGAACCTACAAAAAAATTTGGGGTGATATCAACGATAAGGATGTCTTGGATGAGATACTCGTGAATATCCGTGCGGCGAGTGCAATCTCTTTTTTGAAAGGACAAACGATGGGAGTGTTTGGAGGTCGTCCTTTGGGCATGTATACCGCTGTCTCAAATCTCGACCAATGGCAAAGAATCTTTGGTCTTGATGTAGAGCACGCCGAGCAGCATGAAATTATTCGGAGAGCTGAAAAGGTTGACCAAAAAAAGGTGACCGCGGCACGGCAGTACTTGGAAGAGCACTCCTCGGTTGAGTATAATAATAAAAACCTTACAGTTGAGATTTTTGAAAAGCAAATTCGTTCTTACTATGCACTACGAGAAATAATAGAAGAACGAGGGTTTGATTTTATTGGTATCAAGAGTATTGGGGATTTGACTGATTACTGGTGTACTGTCGATGTCGCCGAAGCCTTCCTAAATGACCCGTATGACTGGGATGGTCCCAAGGAGCCCATCGTTGCAGCAACAGAGTCGGACATGGACGGTGCACTGACAATGCAAATCTTTAAAATATTGACACGAGCTGAACAGGCAGTGCTCTTTGCAGACGTTCGCCATTATGATTGGGAAAATGAGGTATGGTTCTTCAGCAACTCCGGAACCCATGCCACATATTTTGCCGGTGGGTCAAATGATATACAATCAAACTTGGCTCGTGTTCGGTTCAAGCCCGAGTGTTCTGACTATCCTGCAGGAGGTGCCTCAGTTCATCATTTTGCCACACCTGGAAAAGTGACACTTGCGCGGTTGGCTCGAAAAGAAGATAAATATTGGATGGCCATCGTGCCTGCCCAGATCGTGCAGTTCGATTTGGAAAAGATGAATGAATTGGGGGACTTAGTTACTCCGGAATGGCCTATAGCTTTCACAAGGTTGCAAGCCTCTCCCCAAGAATTCATCAATAATTTCCCCTGCAACCATGTCCATGGGGTGTATGGTGATTATGTGCAGGAATTGGTACAGTTCTGTCAGTTTTTAGGAATTGAATATAAAATTCTGGATAGCTGAATAAAGAGAGGAGAAAAATGATGGTTAAGACAGGCATCTATTATGCATATTGGACCAAGAATTGGAAAAGTGATTTTCTCCCGTTCGTAGAGCGAGTGAAAAACTTAGGATTTGAAGTGCTGGAGGTCAATGCCGGAGCACTTCCTTCGATGAGCAAAGCTGATCTGCAGGAATTGAAAGTCGTCTCTGAAGCAAATGACATTAGCTTAAGCTGTTGTGTAGGGTTGACCGCAGAGAATGATCCCTCTTCTGCTGACCCGTCAGTACGACGCAAGGGAGTAGCATTTCTCGGAGAGATTGCTGATTCAATGCAATTGGCTGGAATCAATATGCTCAGTGGCATTATCTACTCTAGTTGGCCGGGGTCATTGGAAGGACGAGGTGCTGAGCGTAGTCAAATTATTGACTGGAGCATAAACTCTATGAAAGAAGCAATTAAGTTTGCCGAAGACAAAAACCTTCAGTTTAATGTGGAAGTCGTAAATAGATTCGAACAATTCATCATGAATACTGCAAAGGAAGCAGTTGAGTTCGTTGAGGCAGTTGACAGTCCCAATATCAAAATCCTACTTGATTCTTTTCATATCAACATTGAGGAAGATTCATTTCGTGAAGCGATACTGACAGCCGGTAAACATTTGGGTCACTTCCATATTGGAGAAAATAATAGAAGACCACCCGGTGTGGGTTTCTTGCCTTGGGATGAGATGTTTGAAGCGTTGCGAGATATTTCGTATAACCAATGGATCGTGATGGAGCCGTTCCTGTCCCCCGGTGGGGAGGTTGGGCGGGATATCAGTGTCTATCGAGATATCATGCCTGGTGCGGATAAAGATGAGGAAGCAAGAAAATCTTGTGCTTTCATCAAAGACAAAGTTAATGATTATCTGAGATAATACCTGATATGTATGCACAAGAACGGCATCAGATAATACTTGAGATTCTAAATAAAAAGCAAAGTGTATCAGTTAGGGAACTATGTTCCCTACTGAACACTTCTGCAACTACCATTCGTAATGATTTATCCATTCTAGAGAAAAAAGATCTTCTCGATCGTACTCATGGTGGAGCTATAAACGTATTTCGTAGTGGGTTTGAGCGTATTACCTCCGACAAGGTGGTCAAGCACAAAAAAGAGAAAGAAGCCATAGGGAAATTCGCGTCAACATTAGTGCAAGACGGGGATGTGATAGCCGTTGATACGAGCACAACAACGATTGAACTTATCAAAAACTTGCGTGATAAAGAGCGGTTGACTATTGTGACCAACGATCTAGTCATAGCAACCATGGTTGAGCATTTCCCGCACGTGGTGTTGATGTTCATCGGTGGGATCATTCGTAAGGGATATAACTGTGCTGTGGGACCCCAAGCCATAGAAGCACTGTCCGATATTTGGGTTGATAAGGCATTCATAGCTTGCAATGGGTTTACTGTTCAGTATGGTATCTCAACCCCTAACTCAGATATGGCGCAGTACAAGAAGAAATTGATTGAAAACAGCAGCCAAGCTATTGTGTTGTGTGATTCGAGCAAGATAGGGCATTCGAGTTTTATCAAGGTCGCTTCGATCGATGAGCTGGATCACGTTGTAACCGACGCAGAAATTTCAAAAGAGTCCTATGAAGAGATTGAAGCTACCGGGCTCCGAATAGATATCGCCCATTAACACGACAACCTCTTCTAATATGTTCTAGTGGCAGTACGATGTGCAGGATCTCTATGGATTCCTTCTTGTAAAAGGCAGAGTAAACTTCGTCAGTCTTGAGAACACCGCACTGATGTAGTTTCCCGCCAAGCTGCTCTCTCTCTTTCATAGAGGAAGCCATGGAAGAGAAGCAATCCTTGTTTGGCATAGAGCGATGGTCAAGAGGACCTATCACAAGACGGCAAATACAGCAAAGCCAATACGAAGCCCAAGAAGAGAAAGAGAAGGAAAGGCTTGCGTTACCGCAAGGGCGAGGAAAAGTGTGTTTTCCTCTCGTTGGCAGGCTATGCCTTCGTCCGTGACCAAATCATCATGGACGTGCACAAGGGGGCCCGTAATGTTTGACACCGGAAACCTCCCCATCTACATCCGCCCTAGGTTCACCGATGGACCCAAATCCATCGATGGCCTAGTCGGTGTAATCCACAACCAGATGAAGCTGGACGTACTGCAAGGTGGCCTGTTCGTCTTTTGCTCCAAGGCCCGTACGATAATAAAGTGCATACTTTGGGACAGGATAGGGTTCTGGATGATCCAGAAACGGTTGGTCGGTTATACCTTCGTATGGCCCAACACCGAGGAGGAAGCGATGAAGAACAGTACAGAGGAACTGCAGATACTGCTGCAGGGAATCGACGTCTTCCGTCGCTTCATCTCCTGGGCCGATGTGAAGATCAACTGGGTCCAACAATGTCTTTAAGTTGCTATAACAATGCAAACATTGTCATAAATTGCATTTTTATGCCCTCATTTATAGACAAATAATCATCTCATGAAGTTCCAGATGAGCCACAAGGACCGGTCGGTCTTCATCGCACTGGGGAACCAGATAAGGAGGGAGACGAACAAAGACGTCACCTCCACCTTCGTCGTCGCCGATGAGCAGTTCTATGAGTAGGTCAGCCGTGAGGGCCTAGTGGCCTTCGCCAAGATGGCCGCGGCCCATGCTCTTAAGGGCGAGAGGGCTAACGAGGTGCTGAGGACCAAGCTGGGGCTCATCATCTCTCTCCTTGACGGCAGTGCCGATGTGCGGCAGAAGAGCTCCCCTATCGCAGAGATTGACCTCTTCGCCGAGGATATCGGTATCCTCGACCAGGATGCCCTGAGGCTTGAGGGTCCCTCCGGTTCCACAGAGGCAAAGAAGCGTCCATACCATCCAAGGAAGGGACTGACCGGCTCCGTCCATGTGGCCGAGCGTGTCTATTGTCTCACTGACGGGAGGGCCAGTACCTTGATGCCCTGGAATGTGAAGGAAGGGGACCTTGGCATTGTCACCGATGAGTATGATTGGCTCATGAGCAATATGATGGCTGCCGATGAGTGGGAAGTAAGCCATACATCCAAGATTGATGATTCTGCCTGATTCCCTTTCCTTTCTTATTGATTACTGATCCATTTCTGGCATCCGGTTCCCCTGGAGGCCACGATACTCCATCTATCCATTCACACGTAGTGCAGTGTTCTCAAAACTGACACCGTGGTGTAGTGACAGACAGTTTATAAACTGGTTTTAAAAGTGGTTTTGAAAATCATTTGACAAACTGAAATTCCGTGATAGGATATCAATATGAAGCGCGAATCCGTGAAACAAAACAATCGTCGACTCGTCCTGGATTACCTAAGAAGAACTGAAACAGCATCAATCGCAGAAATTGCTTCGGCTGTGCGAATCAGTGATCCAACAATAAGAAAAATTCTTCAACATTATTGTGAATTGGGATTAGTGCACCCGAATGGCAAGGGTGATTCAAGCTTGGATGGGGGAAAAAGACCCGATCTCTATCGTCTTAATCCCGCTTATGGGTTTGTAATAGCGTTACACGTTGGACCTGATTTTATCTATGCGGCACTTACAGACCTACAGTTTCAGATGTCCGATGATGTTTACGAACCCATTGAAGGCAATCCTCAGACAAAAGAGATCATCGAACGATTGGTCTCCATAGCGCGTACGCTGGAAAAACAAGCCAGTGCCTATGGGGGAAAAATATTAAATGTAGTTATCGCGCTTCCCGGAATTGTGAATATTCATTCTGGAGACAGTGTTTATTCTCCGCACTTCCCACAATGGGAATCCAATTTTCCGTTCAGAGATAAGTTCAAGAAGGCATTTAAGCGAAATATTCCTGTATATATCGATGGGGTAAACCGGTTGCAAGCCATTGCAGAATTGATGGTAGGCCAAGCGAAAGGTATGACGAATTTCCTTATTTTGGACGCTATGGAGGAGGGGGTTGGCGCAGGAATCATAGAAGGTGGTGAGAGCCTGCATGGCCTCAATTATTTGGCCGGGGAAGTCGGTCATATTATTGTTGACCCGAGAGGCCCTGAATGCATTTGTGGCGGTGTTGGCTGTTTCGAGGCTGCTGTGTCGATGAAACATATTCGAGCTTTGCTGCAACGAGGATGTGAGACACACGGCGACTCACTACTGTATAAGGATAAAAATCCTGAGGAAATTAGTTTGCGTGAGCTGTTCCTCGCAGCAGAAGAGGGCGATGTATATTCGATGGAATTGATGGATTTGATAGTGAACTATTTTGCAATAGGCCTGAACAATGTATCGGTAACCATCGATCCGGAACTCATTGTCATTCAAGGAATTTATGTGGAAGCTGGGCCGCAATTCCTAACAAAAATTAGAAATCGTCTCACGAAGCTCTCATTGCCACGAGTCGAACGAGATATCTCGCTGGTTTATACGACCTTTGGTGTCGAGCGAGGGGCGCTTGGAGCGGGGTGCTTTGGTATTGCTGAGTATTTTATGCGCCCTGAGTTGTATAGGTAAAATTCCTGCGTTGCAGGAAGAGATAATTTAAGGAGGATTTCATGATGAAGAAAGGATTGATTGTAGCAGTATTGATTTCGCTACTGTTTGTTCCTCAATTATTTGCTCAAGCATCGGCGGAAAAGGCTGACACAACCCTAAGCATCGGGATTCGTACTCTCACAAACCCGTACCAGGCCAACTATAAGGTAGGCGCTGATATGTATGGGAAGATCAAGGACCTTCCGGTGGTCACCTTGACTTGTGAAGGGTCGAGTGAAAAGCAGTTGAATGATGTGCGCGCTCTTGTCGCACGAACCAATGGGAATGTGGTCTTTATGATAGACCCCAACGAGAGCCCCAACGTTATTCCTTTGGCTCGAGAACTCGAAGCTGCCAAAGTGTATTGGGTCTCTTGGTGGAACAAGCCTGATGACATCAAAGTTTGGGACTATAAATATTGGGTCAGTCACATTTCCTTCGACGGTATTTCTGCCGGTGAATACACTGCAGAGAAGTTGTTCGAGTCCTTTGGGTATAATGGAAAAATTGTTGCTCTTCAGGGACTGCTCTCCAACTCAATCGCACAAGACCGCTTTGAAGGTTTGCAGAATGTGCTGAAAAAGTATCCCAATGTTGAATTGGTAGCCTACGAGGCAGCTGACTGGGACCGTACCATGGCCTATGAAAAAACCAGAAACTTGTTAGTTGCTCACCCTGATATCAAGGGAATTTGGGCAGCGAATGACAACATGGCTCTTGGTGCATTGGAAGCGCTTCGTGCAGTCGGAAAGGCAGGACAAATCCTGGTTACCGGAACTGATGGCACTGATGAAATTTATGAAGCCATCAAGAAGGGCGAAGCCGCCGCTACCGTCTACAACGATTCGGTGTATCAGTCAGGAATCGGACTAGCAATCGCGTTGGCAGCCAAGGAAGGTAAAATCAAAGTTGAAAACTTACCGAGAGAGCATCGTCAGTATTTTGCTGAAGCAACTAACGTTGATATCAACAATGTTGACGAAATCATTGCAGGTTCCGCAACCTACGATTTTGAGGATCTCTTTGGAGCATTCACAAGACCGATGGATTGATAGATAGCAGTGAAATTGCTGCGATGGTGTACGGGAATTTCCGTGCACCATCGCCTTAACTCAATTGAAAAGGAAAGAATGCACTATGGACCGCAAACGAGTAGATGTGCTCAGTCTGGTAGAAACTTATCGGGCTCGATTCTCAAAAACATCGGCAGGAAAGCTATATGGGAAAATTCCGATCTCCGGTCAGATTGTTGCTTTGGTAATTGTCTCCTTGATTTTCTCATTCGGTACAAAAGGACAGTTTCTGAAGATTTCCAATATTGTGACAATTATGGGTCTCGCCGGAATTCCAATGATTCTTTGTCTTGGCGTTCATCAAGTCATCATAATGGGTGCAATGGATCTTTCCCTTGAGGGAATAGTTGCCATTACTGCTGTATTCTCCGGTCTTTTGCTAAAAAATTCAGTGAACACCAATGATGTTGGTTTGTGGATTATTCCATTTGTGATTGTCCTAGGTGGCATTGCCGGCATGATCAATGGCCTGCTAAATACAAAATTACGCATGCCATCCTTTATCGCTACTCTGGGAATGAGTTGGACGCTCTTTGGAACCGCAATCATGATCAGCCGTGGATCGAGCATTCCTATTCGTGATTTACGATTCCAGAAAGTCATTATTGCCAACATCTTTGGGATTCCCGTGGTCTTCGTGCTTGCTATAGCTATTGGCATCATCACATACTTTTTACAGAAACGAACAAAACTTGGCAAGCATATGTATGCTATAGGAGGAAATGAAGTGCTTGCCAAACAAGCCGGGGTAAATGTGAATCGAATTAAAATTCTGGTTTTTACGATTACCGGTGTCATTTATGGTATAGCTGGGCTGTTGCTCGTGGCACGGCTCAACAGCAGCGCCGCCCGATATGGAAATAACTTACTCTTCCCAGCTATGACTGCTGTCGCTGTTGGCGGTGTTTCCTTAAGCGGGGGAGTGGGAGGTGCTCTAAACGCAATGATGGGCACCATTATCGTCGTAGCCCTTAATAATGGTTTGGTTTTGATGCAAGTAAATCCCTATATGCAGAGTGCGGTCAATGGTGTAGTACTTATCTGTGCAGTTGCTTTGACCATCGATCGAAAAAAGATCGGATTGATAAAGTAAAGGGGGATGCGGTGAAACAAATAATAGCTGAGTTCAAGAATATTCGCAAAGAATTCCCCGGGGTTATTGCTCTGAAGGGATTCGACGTGAACCTTTATGAGAAGGAAATTGTAGGACTCGTTGGAGAGAATGGGGCTGGGAAATCTACTCTGATGAAAATCATGACTGGTATTTATCAGCCGGATGGAGGAGAGTTTTTACTACGGGGTAAAAGCGTATCGATGCGTGGCCCCCTTGATGCAATTGAACGTGGAATAGGAATGGTTTTCCAAGAAGGATCGATCCTTCCCAATCTCAGCGTTGCGGAGAACATCTTCCTGTGCCACGAAAAAGAGTTTTCGCGCCTTGGCATCATCAGTGAAGAGGCAATGAACAAAAAGGCACAAGAGATCATCAATCAACACGGGTTGGAAATCCAGGCAACGGATTTGTGTGGATCACTGAGCCCGGCTCAACGACAAATGGTAGAAATTTCTAGACTGCTCTGGCTGTCTGATTTATACAACCATGAAAATCCTATTCTTATCCTGGATGAACCAACCACTGTTCTACTCGAGCGTGAAATTACGAAATTATTTGAAAATCTGAAGATAATTAAAGCGAAAGCTACCATCATATTTATTTCACACCGCCTTGAGGAGATCATAGAACTGAGTGATCGAATCATTGTTCTCAAGGATGGGGATTTCGTCACTGACATGCCCCAAAAAGAGGCTAGCACGACCAAAATTGAACAACTGATGGTGGGTCGCGATCTTGCCACTGGATACTACCGTGTAAATGAGCAAATTGAACCTGAAGAGGAGGTTGTGCTCAAGGTCCAAGGCTTGGCAATCAACTCCATGCTCGAGCCAATCTCCTTTGAACTCAGAAAGGGAGAGATTCTTGCTTTGACAGGACTTGTAGGGTCAGGCAAAGAAGAGTTGGTGAAATGCTTGAGCGGTTCAATGATTCCATCTCAAGGGAAAATTTTTAGAAATGATAAGGAGATTAATATCCGTCAACCCAAACACGCTATTGAAAATACCATCGGATATATTCCGATTGATCGACGGGTGGAAGGGCTGGCGATTGATCTAGATATTGCAGAAAACATCAACATGCTGGTTTATGAACGATTAAAAAAACATAAACTAATCAACCGTAAAAAAGAACGTGCAAATGCGCTCCATTGGATGGATGTCGTCAAAGTAAAAGCATCCAGCCATCAGATGAAGTGTGGAAACCTCAGCGGTGGAAACCAACAAAAGGTCGTTTTGGGGAAGTGGTTGTCCGCTGAAACCGAAATCTTGATTGTTGACCATCCCACCAGGGGGATCGATGTGGGCGCGAAGGACGAGATTTACCATCATATTCGGAATCTTGCGAAGCAAGGCCGAAGTATGATCATTATGTGTGACACGCTGGAGGAGGATATCGGACTATGTAACCGCATGCTGATATTAAAAGATGGGAAGTTCGTAAAAGAGTTGGAATGCCCTCCAAATGCCAAGCCAACTCCAGCAGATATCATTAAGTCGATAGTATGAGGAAACAACAATGTACAAAGATGTAAAGTCAAAAAAATACGTAGTAAAGCAAGTTGTTACTCAATTGAAAAGATTGCCTGCCATTGCATACTCGCTGTTAATGCTGGGGATTTTTATACTGATCTTCTCTATCGGCAGTAACTCTTTTTTGAATATCTACAATATAAAGACCATTGGAACCAGTGCATCAATCCTTCTCGCAGTCGCCATAGGGCAAGTTTTTGCCATAACTACCGGGGGAATCGATCTCTCGGTGGGTGGCATCATGAGCCTGGTTTCTGTTGTGCTGATGTCCACCTTTGATAAAATCGGCATGTTGGCATATGTCCTCAGTATCTTGGTTGGGTTGATTGCAGGATATATCAACGGTGTGATCAACGCGAGATTGAAAATCCCTTCATTCATCACCACCCTCGGTACAAATGGTATTTTTATTAGTGTCGCATATATGATTTCTGCCAAACCGCTTTCGGCACCACAATCAGCGTATAAGATCATGGACTTCATAAATGGTTCATGTCTAGGGTTCAATAATCTTATGCTTATTGGCGCGGTAATCTTTGTTTTCTTCTACATGGTGCAAAAATATACGACCACCGGTCGGTTGATTCACCTTTTGGGGAGTAACGAAAAGATGAGTTGGCTCAGCGGTGTTGATGTGGGAAAAATCAGGATTCTTGCTTTCACACTTTCAGGCGCTGGGGCGGGATTGGCAGGCGTGATGCTTGGCAGTAACCTATACAGTGGGTATCCTACTCTCGGGTCAGTGTATATCCTCAATTCGATTGCATCGGTTGTAATCGGGGGAACTGCAATGACTGGAGGGTCGGGGGGAGTGCTCAACACACTGGTAGGCGTATTGGTAATGAGCGTCATCCAAAACGGTATGAACATCATCGGCATCGATGTATATGCCCAGCAAACATTTCTCGGGGTGTTGGTAATTCTTGCAGTTGCAATTTCCTTCGACCGATCTAAGCTTTCTGTAGTAAAATAACAATTATTTTGGACAAGGAGCCATCTATAATGGATTTAAATTTAAAGGGTAAAGTTGCAGTAATTACTGGTGGAAGTGTCGGGATTGGTTTGGCGGTTGCTAATCAATTTGCCGAGGAGGGAGTGCAGGTTGCAATCCTCGCCCGTAATGCTGAGCGAGTAACACAAGAAGCCAAAGAGATTGAGAAGAGACATGGTGTACGTGCCATAGGGGTTGGCTGTGATGTTTCCAAAGTTGAAGAAATAGATTCTGCTATCAGAATCATCCTTGACGCCTTCGGAGGAGTAGATATTTTAGTGAACAATGCGGGAACAGGAAGTGAAGAAACCATCATGGAAGCCCCAGATGAGAAGTGGCAATACTATTGGGATTTACATGTTATGGGAGCAATCCGTATGTCACGGGCACTCATACCAGCCATGCGTGAGCGTGGTGGTGGAGTCATTATCCAGACAGCCTCAATCTGTGCGAAGCAACCCCTTTGGTATGAACCAATCTACAATACGACGAAAGCAGCTCTGGTTATGTTCAGTAAATGTTTGGCGAATGAAGTTATTGGGGACAATATCAGAGTAGTGACAATAAGCCCTGGTCTGGTCCTGACCCCTGATTGGTGGAAGACTGCTGGAATCTTGGCAGAAAAACAAGGCATTACAGCACAAGAGTACCTTGATAAGCTGGCCGAGGAATATGCCCCTATCAAACGCTTTGCTTCCCCTGAGGAAATTGCAAATTTCTATGTGTTCATCGCTTCTGAAAAGGCCAGCTACAGTGTAGGCTCCAATTATTCTTTGGATGGAGGATGGTTACGTGTCATTGATTAAAAAGACTATGAAACAGGCAGTGATGACAGGTCCAGGAAAGATTGAATTCCGAGAAGTCAATATTCCTAAACCCAAGAGTCATGAGGTTTTGGTCAATATGGCATATATTGGCGTATGTGGTAGTGATATTCATGTTGCAGTGGGCAAACACCCATATGTCGACTACCCCCTTGTACAGGGACATGAGGTGAGTGGAAAGGTGGTCCAGGTTGGTTCTGCAGTTACAAATTTCGCAGAAGGAGACCTGGTTACTATTGAACCACAGGTTTCTTGTGGCACCTGCTATCCGTGTACCCATGGACTGTACAATATTTGCAACAACCTGAAAGTCATGGGCTTTCAGACAACAGGCGCTGCCTCGGATTACTTTGCTGTAGACCAAAAGCATGTTGTAAAGCTTCCAGCCGATATGGATTTGCGATTCGGTGCAATGATAGAACCACTCTCCGTAGGTGTACGAGCAGTACAGAAATATGGCGACATCACCGATAAGCAAGTGTTGGTTATCGGTGCCGGTCCTATTGGAAATCTTGTAGCACAGACCGCTAAAGCCATGGGCGCGGCCTCAGTGATGATCAGCGATGTCAATGAATTCAGGCTTGAAAAGGCAAAGGAAAGTGGTATTGATTATCCAGTGAACGTTGCAAAGGAAAGTCTTGACGAGGCAATTAACAGACACTTTGGTGAAGATCGGCGGGCAGATGTAATATTTGAATGTGCAGGGGTACAGTCAGCTATCGCTAGCGCCATAAAAATGGCGAGAAAGGGATCAGACATCATTGTAGTGGCTGTTTATGAAGGAGCTCCTCAGGTCGATATGGCCTATGTGAATGAGGCGGAGTTACGACTCATTGGCACAGCTCGTTACAATATTGATGATTTCGCGGTTGCCATCGACCTTGTCGGGCAGGAGAAAATTCATTTGGAAGGCCTGATTACCGATGAATTCTCTTTTGTCGATTATGCTAAAGCGTATCAAAAAATTTCCGATGAGCCAGAAACAGCAATGAAAGTCTTAGTCCATATTGATGCTCGGTAAGGATGGAATGAGAATAGCAACAACAATTTTGCAGCGTGATCAATCACGCTGCAAAATTATTTCCTGATCCCATCAAGAAGGGGAGTTCTAAATGAAAGCAATTGTTGTCCAAAGACCAAATGAGTTAGCTGTCGTTGATGTACCTATGCCGATTCTCGGGCCATACGATGCGCTAGTAAAAAGTGATATAGCGTTTATTTGTAATGCAACTGACAGAAAATTGGTTCAAGGTGGATTTCCGGGTATAGGACCTGAATCATACCCTTTGCTGCTCGGTCACGAGAATGTTGGTACGGTCATTGACTACGGTACAAAAGTAACGAGTTTTCAGGAAGGCGACAGGGTCATCGGCGGGCTCGTGCTTCAGACACTTGGAGGAAAATATCACTCAGGATGGGGTGGGTTCTGTGAATTTACCGTAGTGACCGATTACCAGGCTATGGCCAAAGACATAGAAGAGGCTGGAAAGACACTGACTCTGAGTGAGGATGCACAAATCATGCGTAAGGTGCCGGCAAGCATATCGCTTGAGGCAGCTGGATTGCTCTGCACATGGCGAGAGGTGTACGCCGGCATGTTTACAGACTTTTCCTTCAAACCGGGACAAGATTTGATCATTTTTGGGTGTGGCCCGGTAGGGTTGAGTTTTATAAAGTTTGCTCGACTAATGGGTATGGGAACAGTGATAGGAGTTGATTTTCTGCCCTCCAAACGAAAACGAGCCCTCCAAGCTGGAGCAGATCTCGTGCTGGAACCTGACGAGACGAGCATACAGGAGATTAAGAGGCTCTTTCCTAACGGGATCGATGCCGTGGTGGATGCTGTAGGAAATAATAGCATCATAGAACAGGCTGTATCCTTGGTACGGATGGGAGGGTCCATTTGTGTCTATGGGGTACTAGGAGCAGAAGAGATTCGATTCAACAAGAGTCTGGGACCTTATAACTTTAATCTTTTGGTCCACCAATGGCCTACTCGATCTGCTGAAGCTCAGGCGCAAGAGCCATTAATTCAGTGGATTGAGGAAAATCGATTGGTTGCAGATGAGTTTGTTACGGGTAGATATTCCATTGCAAACTTTGAAGAAGCATATACTGCATCACAGCAAGTGGAATCAATAAAGACTCTTGTAGATTTTTCTGCATGGCATTAATAAGGGGGGCGATTTGAGCAGAAATCTAATGCTGGCCCATGATTTGGGGACCAGTGGGAACAAGGCAACGCTATTTGATCCAGAGGGAAAAATGCTGGCAAGTAAAACCATCTCATATCCTTCTGAGTACTCCAATCAAAATTGGGCTGAACAGAACCCGGAACTTTGGTGGCAAGCGGTATGCGATTCAACAAAATCTATTTTGGAGGAGCACAGAGCTGAGGATATCAAAGTAGTATCTTTTAGCGGCCAGATGATGGGTTGCCTGTTGGTCGATAAACATGGTGTACCTTTGCGCAATCACATGATGTACAGCGATCAACGAGCCCAACGGCAAACCGAGCAATTGATAGACCGAGTAGGCTTTGAAAGGGTGTTTGAGATAACCGGACATCGAGCTAGCTCCTCCTACTCAATCGCAAAATTGATGTGGGTACGTGACAATGAGCAACATATCTTCGCCGACGCATATAAAATGCTCCATGCCAAGGACTACATGAATTTCCTGCTGACAGGAAATATGGTCACTGAATATAATGATGCCAGTGGAACAAATGCCTTGGATTTACAGAAGCTGCAGTGGTCAGATGTAATGATTGAAGCTGCTCAGATCAACGAGTCTCTTTTGCCACCTTTGGTCGCTTCCTCAGATGTCATTGGTGAGGTAACCGACAAGGCTGCACAACAAACGGGGCTGAAGGCTGGGACCCTTGTTGTCGCCGGGGCTGGCGACGGTGGATGTGCTACCATCGGTATTGGATGTGTGCGTCCCGGGATTACGTACAACTACATTGGCTCCAGCAGTTGGATCAGTACCACAACAACCGAAGTGTTGCCTGACCCTAGCATGATGAACTTCACGTGGGCGCACCCAATCAAAGGATACATGCAACCATGTGGGACGAGCCAAACAGCAGGAGCATCATTTGACTGGTTTGTGAACTCACTAGGAAAGTACGAGACACAATTGGGATTGAAACAGAAGCTTTCCGGTTATGATATGTTGGATGAACTGGCTGCTAGCGCACCGGTAGGAGCAAATGGTGTAGTTTTTCTGCCGTATTTGATGGGAGAGCGAAGCCCGCGTTGGAACCCTGAAGCCAAAGGTGGGTTTTTAGGACTATCTCTTGCCACGACAAAGGCGGATATGGTGCGGGCAGTGTTGGAGGGGGTGAGCATGAATCTCTCAGTCATTCTCCGCCAGATGCGTAAATATGTTGACATTCCAGAAATTCGTTTGTTCGGCGGTGGAGCAAAGGGCGTCAATTGGAGAAGAATTTTTGCCGATGTATACGGTGTTCCTGTCACAGTTCCCTCGCATCTTGTGGAAGTGACAAGCATGGGGGCAGCGGTGATCGGTGGAGTAGGATCCGGAATTCTCTCTTCCTTTGATTGTGTAGAAGATTTTCTCGCTTTTTCTGATCCAATCAATCCAATTGCCGAACACACCGATTTCTATGATACAAAAGTTTCTCAGTTTGATGAGATATATACCATGATGGTACCTATGTTTGGAAAACTTCTGTAAGGGGGAGCTGAAATTATGAAAAAGACACAATTATTTGCTTTGTTGGATGAATATGCAACTACACCGGACGCTATGGCAATTGCTCCTGACGGAGAGTTGGTGCTCTCTTGTCCAAACTTTGCCGATCAAAGTGTACCGGGATGCTTAGTACGGTTTTCTTTAGATGGGAAGGCACGTAAGTGGGTTGACGTACCCGTACATCCGGAGACGAATCTTGCAGCTCCCATGGGTATTGAATTTGGCCCTGATGGAGATTTATATGTTTGTGATAACCAGGGGTGGCCAAATAAAGATGAACTACGGTTCAAAGGAAGAATCCTTAGACTTCGGATCAAGGATGACCAAATCATCAAGACAACGACAGTTGCCACCGGCATGGAACATCCAAATGGAATTCGGATTCGTGACGGACATGCATATGTTACCCAAAGTCACTTACACAAGGTGCAAGATCCTACGGGACTATTGAGAAGTTGTGTATACCGATTCCCACTGGATGCAGAGAATATCGTAGTAAACAATACTCTTGACGATGAGCATATGATTTATTCAACACTGACTCATAATCCAGAATGCCAATATGGGCTAGATGGCATTGTTTTTGATTTGGAAGGGAACTTGCTGGTCGGAAATTTTGGAGACGGGGCAATTCATCGACTCTATCTAGGATCTGATGGTCAAGTGAACAAGGACGAAATCTGGGCCCAGGATTCTGATCAGCTTAAATCGACCGATGGGATGATTATGGACGATTTAGGCAATCTCTACATCGCTGATTTCAGCGCAAATGCTATCGGACGAGTTTCACCCGACGGTACGGTGAAGCGAATTGCTCAAAGTCCAGATACGGATGGTTTCAACGGTGAACTCGATCAACCGGGAGAGCCATGCATTTGGAATGGAAAGTTAGTGGTTACCTGTTTTGATCTTGTCACTGATGATTACAACGTCAATACAGCGCACGAACTCCCTGCAACCATGTGCTTCTTGCCCTTGGAAGAGGCCCAAGCATAATTCAAAAGTGAGTTGTCTCATATAATATCACTATTTGAGCCAACTCACCTTGAATCCCTTTCCAGCTGTTGCCCATATCTCCGATGAGCACTTCTCCGGAGCGTGTTAGAAGTTGCTCATTTTCTTCAATATCCCAATTAATGAAGTATTTTTTATTGAATTACCATGTTTGGATGAATGCGGATAGATAGCGGGTGTCGTTAAATCGTAGGTGCCCATTAATGAACCCTACCATCGATTCAAAGTTTTGCCACCATTCCTTATAAGTGATCAGCACCCTGCCCACATCCACTCCATCGCGATACACCCCCCCATGTTCATAATCAAATCCATAATCCAGAGCATGGTCGAGCAGGCGTTTTAGAATACCGAAGTCCCTTTCTTCCCGATCCCTCAAAAAGTTTAATGCCAGGTCCCCCCAACCTGTTCAATTCAACGCTATGTCTATAGCTGGTGGTATCCAATGGTGAGGAGAGTTGTTCATTTCGCTCTCTTTCATCATTTCATGTGCGTTTGATTTAAATCGCAGAAATGGAGTTAAATGCAAGATCAAATTGATTATACCCATAACCATGTTCTGCCTCGATCATGCGATTGGTGATTATCCTACACACTTCATACAATTTACGTTTATGGATATTTTTCACCGATTGCCAATTGCAAGTGTTGTCAACGCCTAAAGACGATGCATATGGATAACCAGCGATTTTCGATTTCCACCCCAAGGTCTCTCAAGAGAAGGGCTCCAGTCTTGTTCTAGATTTTCTCGGTATCCTCCGTGTAAAGTGTCTGTAGCATATAATTGTAGATAATTAAAACACTTTTCAGTATATTCCAAATTGTCTTTATCCCCTTACTAGGAAGTATCTATCCATTAAGTGCATAAATTCCAAAGCTTTATCCGTAGGTAAGCTTTGCTGACTTATTGAGGTTACCACCCCGATTAATTAGCCAGTAGAAGCCACCATCTGTTTGGTCCCAAAATTTTGAGAGGAGAAAGCCGATCCCATGCTTCGCTGCCATTTGCATGAGATCAGCATCTTTTGGATTAGCAAATTCTTTCAAATTGGAAAAATCCCAAACCATGCGACTCTGTGTTACTATATTATTAACCGTATCAGGGGTAGCGACTCTTTGTTCATCAAAGGAGGTCAGATAGCCTCGGTATGATGAGTCAACGGATCGTTGAAGCCAGAATGGAATAAGCAGGTCGTTCAATAAGCTTTTAAGTTCATTTCTGATGGTAGTTAACTGTTCAATTTACTGATTATTGTATCCTTGTGTAAACATGCAGTCAGTTGACTATTTTCTGGCCGACGGCAGATAATGATCCCTCCCATTCATATTTATTGTTATTACAACAGCAGCAAAACACAATTCTATTGTGACTTTTTATCAAAGCATATCAAGTTACAGTCGTGATTTTCTAACTATTCTCTGTCCGCACAGATTTTTAAGGAAAAAGTGGGTAAAGGATTGTAAACCGAGCAAAATCAGAACCTCTATATTCAATAATATAAAACATATATACAAATTTAACATTGACAAATATAAATAATGGGTTTATGCTATGCCTAGATGGTTAGGACAACCGCTGGAGGATTGCATGAAAATTGTACAGGTAACACCCTATGTAATAAAAATTCGAACTAACGCACGTGGGGGTGTTTATTGGTTTTTTGTCAAAGTGGAGACTGACACTAATATCACGGGGTGGGGAGAAATCTATTGGAATTCATTTGAACCAGGCTTATACAAGAAGATGGTGATGGCCGTTGCCGATGAATTTTTGATAGGGGAAGATCCTTTCAGCATTGAAAAATTCTTCATACGTGTTTTTACAAAACTAGGGCACTGGCATGGAGATCTTGCTCTGACTGGAATAGTCAGTGGACTGGAAATGGCTTGCTGGGACATCATGGGCAAGGCGCTCGATCGCCCGGTCTATGATTTGCTCGGTGGAAAAGTAAATGAGCGTATTAGAACATATTCGTATTTAACTGAAAAAAATGATGCAATTTGGTGTGAAGATTACTGGCAAATGGAAGATGCATTGTTAGAGCGAGCTCACGAACTTGTTGAAATGGGCTTCACTGGCATTAAACTGGACCCCTTTTCTCCGTATGTAGATAACATCGCACCTTCTGAGCCTAATCTTCAAATGCTTAGCCGTTCAGTTCGAACTATCCGCCGGTTACGTGAAGAAGTCTGTGGTGATCGCTGTGACATCATTATCGGCACTCATGGCCAATTCACTGCTTCAGGAGCTATCAGGGTCGCACGTCAACTCGAGCCCTATGACCCACTATGGTTTGAAGAACCGACTCCACCGGAGAACTATCTTGCACTCAAGAAAGTTTCAAAGAAAACCAGTATTCCAATAGCAGCCGGGGAACGGTTAGCCACAAAGTGGGAGTATATGCCATTAATCAACTCACAGAGTGTGGACATTGTACAGCTCGATGTCTCCGGCATGGGCGGGTTGCTTGAGGCGAAAAAGATAGCCGCGATCGCAGATGCAGCCCATATGCAAATCACTCCACATTTCTGGGCAGGTCCGATCAACTTTGCCGCACAAATTCAGCTAGATGTAACCTGCACGAACTTCCTGATTCAAGAGAGCATCGAAAAAATGGATACCCATGGATTGGATACGCTCTTAAAGAAGCCGTTTGTTTGGGAGGATGGATATATTATTCCGAGCAACGAACCTGGTTTAGGCATTGAGTTGGATGAGGAATTGGTAGAAAAGTATTCCATCGATTCCTTTGATGAAAAAAATATATTGCTATAAAAAGAAGGATTATATGGAATACTTTCGCATTAAATCACTTAATATGGACGTCTCCAGAATTTGTATGGGGGGAAGTTCACCAAAAAGTAATTATCTCAAAGAAAGTCATTCCATTGATGCCTTCATTGAAACCCTGCACAAAGCATATTCGCTAGGAGTAAATTTTTTCGATAGCTCAGAAAATTATGGAGGAGGGGATGCTGAAACACTACTTGGAAATACAGCAAAAGATTTTAGGGATCAAGTGGTATTGACAAGTAAGGCTGCGTGGGAAAATGCTGAACCGAAAGACCTGAGAGTTGCGTGTGAAAAAAGTCTAAAACGGCTCCAAACAGAGTATATAGATATTTACTATCTACATTATCCTAACCCGTGGGTTCCTATCGGACAAACGATGGAAACGTTGATGCAACTGAAGGAAGAAGGAAAAATTCGAGCGATTGGGTTATCAAATTTTTCACTTTCACAGCTGCAGAGTGCATGTCAGTATGGTGAAGTTTCCATCCTTCAGCAGTGTTATAGCCTCTTGTGGCGTTCGTATGCAGAAAGACATCTATTCCCCTTTTGCGTAGAGAAGGGAATAAAGGTGGTGACATATGGACCGCTTGCAAGTGGCTTATTGAGTGGCAAGTTTGACAAAGAGACGAAGTTCACAAAAGAAGACCAGAGAGCGAGAACCAGTGAAGAGGATGGACTGGTACCATTTTTACCTCGCTGGTGGAAACAATCCATTGAAACTGTGGACAAGTTCAAAGATGTCGAACGGCCCCAAGGGATATCGCTGGCCCAAATGGCGATTCACTGGGCACTCAGACAGCAGGCAGTTGACGCGGTAATTGTGGGAGGGACAACAATCGAGGCAATTACAGAGAATATTGAGAGTATCAATGTACAATGCTCTGCTAAAAGCCTTGAGCAACTGGATGCACTTTCTATGATGTATACCTCAGCCATACCTGAATATGTGAACTACTATCTACGGATGAAAAAGCATATCACAACAGAGTTTGTGGATGGAAATATTTGAAATCACATCTCATAAAAGATGTGATCAACAAACATTAGGAGGAAATAGAGTATGAAACGTCAAATGAAATTGATGGTCATGGTTCTTGTTTTCTTTGTTTTCGTAATTGCAAGCGTTGGTGCTGCTGGTGCGAAAGAAAGTAAACCCGATCAGCCGGTAACTGTGAAAGTGTGGAAGGGCTCTTGGTGGAATGATCAAGCACCCATTGTCGCAAAAGCGTTCAATGACACCCATTTCAACCAAGTGGATATTCAGGCATATCCATTTGATGGGCTTGTGGAAAAGTACGTTATTTCTATTTTGGGCAATCAGGCAGCTGATATCCTAGCCGTAGATAATAATATGCTTCCTTTGCTCATTAATGAGGGACTTTTGCTTCCCATCGAAGGTGTTGAAAAATCAGACTTCTCAGGTGCGATTTGGGATGCAGCATCCAAAGATGGGGTGCTCTACGGAGTCCCATTCCGCGCTGATACCAGCGGAGTTTTCTACAACAAAGGTATGTTTGACGAGGCGGGAATCGCCTACCCTCAAGACGACTGGACTTGGGACGACTTGTTGGAAATTGCCCTCAAGTTGACGAAAGGAACAGATCGGTATGGTTTTGGAATCTCCGGTAGTGCTGCTGCAGCAACAGATTTTGAAGCCGAGGTATTGCCAATTATTTGGGCTTATGGCGGAGAGGTTATCCGTGATGGAAAGATGGCGCTCAATGAGCCTGAGGCTATCGCAGGATTGCAGTATTGGGTAGACCTTGTCCTGAAGCACAAAGTATCTCCCAGTGGAGCGGTTAACTACGACAACAAGGATTATATCGAATTCTTTTTGAATAAAAAGGTTGCGATGATGATGGGTGGTTCGAACGTTATTCCAATGTTGCAAGAGCAAGCAAAGGATATTGATTGGGACTTTGTCCCGGTGCCTGGGTTCTCCAAAGGATTCGGTGTTGCATATGCAATTCCCATCTCTACCAAACATCCAGAAGTTGCGCGTGAATACATCGACTGGTTCACGAATCCGGAAATTCTTGCTGAGTACACAATACGGATGCCTGCACGGTCTTCAGCTACCACTTCACCGCCGTGGAACGATCCAATGTATGGTAAGGTCATGAATGCGGCTGTTGCTTCCAAATCTCCCCCCAACGATCCTGCATGGGTTGATATTCGAGCGATGATGATCACAGAAATGCAAAAAGTGCTTACTGGCCAGACCAAGAGTGTCGCAGAAGCAGCGAAAATTATGAACGAGCAAGGAAACTCTCTGCTCAACCGATGATTAGCTGCGTTTGTGTGAGAGAGGAGGTGCTACACCTCCTCTCTATACAAATCAAGGAGTTATCATGAGATCTGAAAATAAAGGATTTCTATTTGTACTGCCCGCTGTAATTTTACTTACCGTACTGATGGTTTATCCACTGCTTCAGACGATTAGTTACGCTTTCACGTCATTTAAATTAGCGGGTGGAGACGTTATATTTGTAGGATTGAAGAATTTCCGCGATGTCATGAAGCGGTATGAGTTCATCCATGTGTTACGCAATACCATCAGTTGGGTGATAGCCACCGTCACACTCCAATTTGCTATCGCAATGATGGTGGCTTTGTTCCTGAATATAAAATTTGTCGGGCGAGAGGTAATCCAGATCATTGCGCTGATTCCTTGGACCATCCCGTCAGTTGTGTCAGGAAATACGTGGAAATGGATTTTCCAAACAGATTATGGTTTAATCAACTCCACCTTACGTGCCCTCGGGCTTTCACAATTCACTCGACCGTGGCTCAGTGAACCGCGACTGGCTTTTTTCTCAGTTCTCTTTGCAGCAATCTGGCAAGGCTATCCATTCTTAATGGTGATGTTATTGTCAGGACTGAAGGGTATCCCGGAAGAACAACATGAAGCTGCGATGATTGATGGAGCGAATACTTTTCATCGCTTCAGATATATCACATTACCGAATCTCCAGAATATCATCGTCATCGTTTTGACATTGCAAGTGATTTATGCGTGGAATACGTTCGATATCATTTTTGTTATGACTGGAGGAGGACCGGGAGGAGCTACCGAAATACTCGGCTTGTTTATTTATAAGCTCGGATTTAGTTCCTTTAATTTCTCCCAAGCAGCAGCAGTGAGCGTGATTCTGCTCCTATTCATCTTTATTGTGTTGGGCATTCGCAATATTGCTTCCATTTCACGAGGAACTAAACATGCTTAAAAGAAGACCAATTCACAAAGTATTGATTGTTATCGGTGCGGTAATTATTTGTATTTACAGCCTCATGCCCATCGTATGGATTATCTCTACTTCTTTCAAAAAACCAGATGTAATCTTCTCTGATCCACCTCAATGGATCGTCCGTGAACCAACACTGCAAAACTACAAACAGGTCATTAATAACCCTTCAATGAAACAATATTTTAAAAATACTGTTATCATATCTTTCTTTTCTACGTTGCTTTCACTGCTCATTGCCATCTTGGCAGCCTACGGGTTCTCTCGATATCGGTTCAGGGGCAAGTCAACGTTTATGGGAATGCTCTTCTTTAGCAGGGTGTTGCCTCGAGTCTCACTGATATTACCTTTTTTCATTATTTTAAATAAATTCCGGTTGGTGAATACCCATCTTGGACTGATTATAGTTTATATTATTATTGGATTGCCAATAACCATTTGGTTGGCAAAAGGGTTTTTTGATAAAATTCCAATCGAAATTGAAGAGTCGGCCTTGTTGGATGGGTGTGGGCCCTTGAGGATTTTATTGCGTATCATTGTGCCAATTTCTGCACCGGCGATTGGGGCTATCGCAATGTACGCCTTCATCCTGGCGTGGAATGAACTACTTCTTGCGTTGATTTTAACTTTGGATATTTCAACACAAACCATTTCTATTGGTCTATCATATTATAAATTGGAGTTTGGCATTAGTTGGGGTAATCTCATGGCAAGTTCGGTGTTGATGAGTATTCCCGCGGTATTGGTTTTCATCTTCTTCCAGAAAAGTTTGGTGGAAGGGCTGACATCAGGGTCTGTTAAGGAATAACATTATTTAAAATTGAGGTAAACAATATACATACATGATCCAAGTAATAAATCGTGCAGTAAACATTCTCGATATTGTTGCGCAATCCGATGGCCCTGTACAGTTGCCTGAAATTATTGAGAAGAGTGGATTGAGTGCCTCGACAACAGCCAATATCATATCTTCTTTGGTGCAAAACAGGCTGTTGAATCGAGGTGGTGATAAAAGACAATACCGTTATACAATCGGTCCAAAGTTCCACGAATTTTCACAAAAATATGTGTCCTCTGATTATGTGAAAAAACTTTCCATGACTGCAATGGATGCGTTTGCTATGGAGAATGAGGTCTCTTGTATTTTAGCAAATGTTGACCATCAAAATCGTGTGATCATTCATGAATCCAAACCAAACACTCGTATACAGGTTGTGCACCATCAGCGGTATCCTGCGTGGGCAAGCAGCATGGGAAGGTTTATTCTTGCCCATTTTACCCTTGAGGAATTACATGAATATGTTTTGAAAATAGGAATGCCAACCGCTGAGCAATGGCAAGAATTTGAAAGCGTTGAGGCATTATACCAATCTTTGGAAAACGTAAAAAACACGCTACAACGACCGACTGTTGTAGAGAAAGATCATGTAGTGATGTATTTTTCACCAATTATTTATGCAAAGCAGATTATCGCTGCAGTTGGTCTGTATTTGCCGCTCAGCAATTATACTGAACAATCCATTCTTGCCATACAGGAAAATTTTAACCAGTTGGTAAGTTTTATTTATTCGTATTTAACTGAATAGATAGTTCAAAAAAGAGAACAACATCAATGATTTTCACACGTTAAGCATGAAGGGATTATATTTGTTTGTGCCGTAATTGACATTTCACCATTTTGGGGAGGAGGAAAATATGTATACCCCTAGTAATAAACGATATGAAGCGATGAAGTACATTCCTTGTGGCAACAGTGGTCTAAAGTTGCCGGCAATTTCATTGGGTCTTTGGAACAATTTTGGAGATGTTACCCAAATTCATAATGCTAAGAAAATGATTTATACTGCTTTTGATCATGGGATAACACATTTTGATTTGGCAAATAACTATGGACCTCCAGCAGGGTCAGCAGAGATAAATTTTGGGAGAATTCTTCGTGAAGATCTCAGTGCGTATCGTGATGAATTGATAATTTCTACAAAAGCTGGATACGATATGTGGCCAGGACCATATGGGAATGGTGGGTGCCGAAAATACTTATTGGCAAGTTTAGACCAAAGCCTTTTGCGAATGGGCATCGACTATGTGGATATTTTCTATATACACAGGTTTGATCCAGACACTCCATTAGAAGAGACTATGGGAGCTCTTGAGAGTGCATATTTGCAGGGCAAAGCGCTCTACGTAGGATTGTCATCCTATTCTGCGAAAAACACCCGTAAAGCATATGAGATTCTTAAGAAACGAAATATTCCAGTTCTCATACACCAGCCATCATATTCAATGTTGAATCGCTGGGTAGAGGACGAATTACTTGCTTGCCTCGATGAACTGGGAATTGGAGCAATTTGCTTTTCACCCTTAGCACAGGGAATGCTCACAGATAAATATATAAACGGCATTCCTAAGGGCAGCCGTGCCGGTACACCTGGCAGTCCATTGTCAGAAGGAATGCTTACCGAGGAAAATTTACTTAGAATCAAGCACCTCAACGAAATTGCAAAACGCCGCAATCAAAGTTTGGCGCAAATGGCTATTGCTTGGGTGCTGCGTCGCAAAGAAGTGACTTCAGTCCTTATTGGTGCAAGTTCTTCGGAGCAAATCCAAGAAAACATTGGCGCTCTTGATAATTTGGAATTTACCTCTGAAGAGCTAGTTGAAATTGATAATTATGCTCAAGATGGAAATATTAACCTCTGGGCGAAATCCAGTATCTAGTGGCGAGGTGCGAATAACTTTTCAGAGCACTAGAGACAACAATCTAGTGCTCAAAAGTTTTCTTGTTCGCAAGAATTTTATGGATGGTCCCTCTCTGATTCTATTCTGTTATTGATGATATGGACTCGCCAGTACGAATATGTACACATTTTTGTGATGGCATCATGTTGTATCTGCTATGAACTCCAACAGAATTTGGAGTATGTGAATTTATTTTTGCTGAGGATCAGGTGTCCTCTTTAGAGTATTAAAAAACATAAGCATCGGTTTCATTTCCTGTGTTATACTGCATGAGGTGTGAATTAGACTGGCCGTCTTACTAGCTAGAATCCTCCATTGGAATCTAGCTATACACGGTTGTGAGAATCTCCACAGGATGAGAGGATGTGGACCATCGTGTAATAAAAAGATTGTGAAAGGCTAGAGTCAGGAGAGTAATATCAATGACTCAAAGGAATATGTTATCAGCGATCGGTAGAATTTAGACACCGTCAATGGAAATTATGTGCCTTTAATCATTCCTGCATACACCCTAGCAAGCGTAACGATTCTACCTTTGCCGATAGTTTTTAAAGGAGGTTTTTGATGAAAGCAGCCATTGTGCCATTATATTTCAAACGTGATAGGACAAAAAAATTTGAAAGTCAGCTTGCAACCATTTCTCGTGAGCTGTCAGAGTATGTGACTATTCTCCCACCGCAAGCCTTGGGGTCCACTATTGCGCCAAACGCGGATGCGGTAGTCTTTCCTGAAATTCTTGGAGAGGCATATGAGAGGGCCCAACAGTTTCAAGAAATACCGATTCCCATTTTGGTTTTGACCAGTGAATTTATGACTATATCCATGTGGGATTGGGAAATCATCAATTTTCTCCAAGGTAAACATGTCACCGTGCTTGCCCCCTATAATAAGGGCCAGAGTGAAGCCATCTGTAGATCCCTTGCCTTGAAGAGAGAGATACAGAATACCACGTTCCTTATTTTTCAAGATAACCCCGGTGAAGGGTTTCAGCCAGAAATCTTCAAATGTTTCTATTGGTGGAGTAATGAGTGCACACAACTATTGGAAGAGCGATTCGGCATCTCGATTGAGCGAAGAAGTCTTGCAGCGTTGGGAAAGAGAGAGCATGCCATCTCCCTTGACGATGCGCAGAGGGAAATAGCTACGTGGGATTTTCCCATCGATGAATCGGTTTCCAAGGAGACTCTCATAGCCGCTGCAAAGTATTATCTTGCTGTGCGAGAAGAGCTCGCCGATCGCGAGGACATTGGAGCTGTAGGTTCAAATTGCCTCAATGAGTCTCGCTACTCCTCCAGTACTCCTTGTATCGCTTGGAACCTTTTGTTTGAACGAGAGCACCTTCTTTGGGCATGTGAGGGCGATACGCTTTCGCTTGCAACGAAGTACATTCTCCATCACGCCCTTGGCGTTCCGGTCATGATGACCAACATCTATCCGGTGCTCATGGGGATGGCAGCACTCAAACATGAAGGGATCCCATCTTTTCCTGAGATTCTAGATGATCCTGACAATTATATCCTTTTGGCCCATTGTGGATATTTTGGACTTGCACCGGAGAGTTTTTGTTCATCATGGAGCGTGCGGGACAAGGTGCTTGGCATAGTAGATGAGAAAGCGCATGCTCTGGATGTCCGCTACCCCGAAGGGAACATTTCAATGGTAAAAATGGATGCCACCATGAAGAAATTGATGGTAGTCGAGGGGGTCTTGAAAGGGTATGTTCAGTATCCGGGATCTGATTGTCGTAATGGGGCTCTTGTACGGGTGTCCGACGGGCACAAGTTCATGCGAAGCACCTATTCGCACCATCAAATCCTTATTCCAGGACATCATAAAGAAGGAATTGAGGCAGTCGCATCAGTGTTTGGCTTTACCATTGAATCTTTGTAATGAAATTTTTCCCGAAGAATCATCGCGCGAGTGGACTTTATCACACACCGATGATAAAGATCTGAGCACACGCCGGATACGGGATAGTTTCTCTGTTCATACTGACCAAACGGGTGCAAGCTAGAGAGAGGAGGAGTAGGCCAATGTTACCAAAGATTATCCTGGAGGCGTGGGAGGAGCGCCAGCTGCCCTTTGTCCTTACCACCGTCGACCCCGATGGAGTTCCTAACTCTATCTACGTGATTAGCTCAGGACTCTATGAGGGAGCCGATATTGTCATCGCCGACAACTACTTTGCAAAAACGAAGGCCAATATCGAGGGAGGAGGGAAGGCCAGTGTACTCTTCATTACCTCCGACGGAAGGCCCTATCAGATCAAAGGAAACTTGACCTACCACGACAGCGGGCCGGTCTACTCTTTCATGCGTAAGGTAACCCCAGAGCGCTTTCCCCGGCGCGCTGCAGTATTGCTGCACCCCACCGAGATCTATAGCGGTTCTGAGCGCCTCCTCTAAGAGAGAAGCACAGCGGCCTGTAAGGCGGTCTCACTCATCTTCAGCCGTATGCGCTCGGCTGCGGCAGCAACTCTGCGGTACTGCTTCTCTATGATTCGATCTTTGCTCGGCAGGAGGGCTAAAAGAGCGGCCTCATAGCTTTGAGCCAATTCGGCCAGAGCACTCTGAGCGGCCCCTAACTCACCTTTTAGGGCAGTGAAGCGATCGAGTAGTCGCACCAACGTCGTCGCCAAGGCCCGTTCATACCCATCCTGCAACTCACCGATGAGAGAGGTCACTGGCACAATGCGTTTAATGCGATGGGCGTTGGCACCGGCGAAGACAAAACCGCTGGCAAGATTGCCCTTGCGAGCATTATTCAAGGCGATTGAGATACAGTAATGAGCATCTTGGGCTTTACAGGTGGCAAGACAGGGGTAGGCACAGCGAAATGCCGGACGCTGTCCTGCCTCGCTGTCGCTGATGAATTTGTTGCGAATCGCCCGTCCTACCATTCCTACCGGACTGTCGATCAAACCGATATTCTCCTTTTTGGCAGCGATGAACGCCTCTTTGAAGCGCAGGTCGGCATCACACTCGTCGGTGGCGACAAATCGACTTCCTACCTGTACAGCAGAAGCGCCAAGGCGCAGAAGTCTGTGGATATCGCCTCCGGTATGCACACCCCCTGCGGCGATGATGGGGATGCGTTTGTTCTGTGATACCTCAAAGGGTGAGAGAGCCGCTTTCACTCTGGGGATGATCGCTTCCAATTGGTGAGAGGGATCCTCAATCTGCTCAGCACTAAAGCCCAGGTGTCCTCCGGCTTTCGGCCCTTCAAC